>Ga0074195_1000079_pt1 | contig 243234 bp, 234 predicted proteins | sample EPASupsiteHSE623_FD_64525 | JGI IMG/M metagenome (GOLD analysis project Ga0074195, IMG submission 64525) | Bioremediated contaminated groundwater from EPA Superfund site, New Mexico - Sample HSE6-23 | ecosystem: Environmental > Aquatic > Deep subsurface > Groundwater > Contaminated ...
AAGATTGTGCTATAGTTATACATGGATAGCCTCCTTCTCTTGGTTTTTGGGTTTCAACTTAAACTTTTAAGAGATTAGAGGTTATCCCTTTTTTTAACTGGAAATTTTTATTGGACAGCAGTGCAGAAATAAGTATTTATAAATTCTTTTAATTGTTAAATTTTTGTTAACAATTAAACCGATTTTTTTGGATTTTTTGTCATAAGACAGCTACGGAGCAAGTCCCCAGCTGGATTTGAGTCAAGCTTAAACTAAGGGATTTCCGTTACTCGGGCGAAAATTTTGCATATCGGCTTCCAATTGGGCTTTTTCTTCTAATCGTGAAAAATAATCAAGGGTTGAAAAATCAGCCCTTGATTATTTGACTTAATTAACTAATTATTTCGGTTCTTTTTGTTCTAGCTGCTATAACCAGCCCCGATTATGGCTCCTCCAGCGGAAGGCTAGTTGTGCGCCCAAGAGTTGGCGGAAATCGGCGTTTTTTGATGGCCTTGCGCCGCTCTCTGACGCGCTTCGGCTTCATTTTTGGCGACTGCTTTTCCGAGACCTATCAATAATGCAATCCCTCCAATCCCGATCACTCCAAGCACTCCTATCTCCAGCGGATGGTTCGGTATATCTTTTAAAAAATCAATGCCTTTGGAAACCGCACTGCCGGCTTGTTCTTGAGCGACTTGATGTTCTTGAGCGGCATTGGCGGCGTGCTGGTTAGCGGCTTCCTGGGCGACTTGCGCATCCATGGATACGTCATAAGCGGATTGAGCGGAGGCCACATATTGATCGGTGGTAGGAGAGAACACTAAAGCCGGATCGGTGGGATTTTGAGCGGCGATGGCTTGATGGCAGGCAACTACATATTTATCACTAGCGGTTGCGGCAGCCAGCGCAGAATTGGTAGGATCCTGGGCATATAATTCTGCATGAGCTTGAACTACATAATCGTCACTAGTAGTAGCACTAATCAGGACCGGGTCAGTATGATTCTGGGCGTATATTTGGGCGTGTTGCGCCAAAGCAGTATCATGGGATCTTATAGGTACGCTGACATCATCCTCTATATCCATTCCATTATAAGTATCCCCATATCCAAGATAGGTAGAAAAATATATCTGATGATGTCCGTTCTTCGTTGTCTCATTAACGGCGGCGGCCAGCCCGGACGAAGCCAGGGTGGTTACGGCTCCCACTCCGGCGGCAGCTAGCGCCTTGGGGTGAGCCAGCTTGGAGAGGGCTTTTTTCGCGCTGCCGTCCTTGATCGCGGAGGCCAATTTACGAGGATCCAGCTTCCGGCCCGCGCCTTTGGCCAGATTGGCCAATTCGTTGCGGAATTGGACTCCTAAAGAGCCGTAATTAACCGCCCGGCCACCGGTTACTATCGCCAGACCCACCGGGCCGCCTACCACTATGCCTCCGGCATAAATCGCCGTAGTGCTGACGGTTCGTATCCAGTCGTATTTATTGAGCTTTTCGCCCCGGTAGAGCTTGCGGTATCCCAGGGGGATCATCATCGCGGCGCCCTTCTTAGCCAGCCGACCGGCAACTTTGGCGCCCAACACCACTTTATCCTTACCGCTGCGCTTCGACGGCTCGGCCTTTGGGGCCGGCTTGGTCGAAACCAACGGCTTTTCATTGAAAGCAAGCGCAGGGTTGGCGGTGCTTAATCCGGTTAGCTTATTCTCGGTCATAATTATCCTCCCTAATTGTTTTTTTTAATTATATCAGAAATAAGTATTTATAAATTCTTTTAATTGTTAAATTTTTGTTAAAAAATAAACCAATTTTTGGGATTTTTTTGTCATCAGACCTTAAGGAATTTACCCCCGGTTCTTGATTGCACCTTAATTCCGCCCCCCCTTCCCCAGGCCAGACAGGCCATTATCGACGCGGGGGGACTGATTGCTTATACCCGGAAGAAGTTGCTCGAGAAAGTGAAATAGGGGTTATAGGTAAAATTGTAAAGGGGCTGATAAATCGGCCCCTTTTTATTTTTGAAACCACCCGAAGATCACCCCCAAAGGGGGCAAGCAAAGATGGCCTCTGGCGAGGCCTACACGAAGGGAAATCCGCCGCTTTACAAAATATACCTAAATTGTTATAATTGAGCCGTGAGAATCGAGTTCTACCGGGATGGCAAAGGCCAAAGCCAGGTGGAGAAATTTCTAACTTCCCTTTCTCCGGCTGAATTCAGCAAGGTCGGTAAAGTGCTGGACCTTTTGGAGCAAGCCGGGGAGCTGGTGAAAGAGCCTTTCGTCAAATCCATCCAGGGGAAAATTTGGGAAATCCGGGCTAAAGCCATCAGGATTCTGTATTTCCGCCGAGAAGACAGTTTCGTGCTGCTGAACGCCTTTAGAAAAACCACTCCCCAAACCCCGGAAAACGAAAAAAAACTGGCGGTCTCCCGAATGAACGATTATCTCAAAAGGAGCTGAGAGCATGAGCGACTGGCAAAAACTGAAACGGGAAATCCTGAAAAAACCGGAATACGCCGGGGAATACGCTTCCACTCCTTCGCTGGACTTGGCCCTGCTGATTGTAAACGCCAGAAAGAGCCGCCACTTGACCCAACAACAACTGGCCGAGCTCTCGGGAACCCGTCAGCCTGCCATTTCCCGGCTGGAAAGCGGGGATTACGAAAGCTGCTCGATTAAGACTTTATCTACCATCGCCCGGGTGCTGAAAAAATCTTTGAAAATTTCCTTTGCCGACTTTTCTCCCCAGGAGGATACCCCGCGGGCAGGGGAAACTCACGCGAAAAAGCGAAAAGCGGCATAAAGTGAAATAGGGTTAAAGGTAAGATTGTAAAGTGGCTGATTTCTCGGCCTCTTTTTTATTTCTGAAACCACGAAACCGCTTCGCTGACACGAAGGCGAACGCTTAACAGCGGTCTAAACGAAGGGGGAAGGATTCCTAATTTTAAAGAATGAATATCTAAATATTACTTTGTATGCATCGGGACTTAAGGAGGAACAATGTCTGACATAAAACTCTTCAGCCTGAAAAATGGAGTAACCGAACTCCCCGCTAGTGCGGCTGCCTTAGAGGTCGAACTTCAAAGACTTATTGAAGATAATATGCTGACATTCTTCGGAGTTGATTTTTTAAAAACTGAGTTTATTACTTCCAACGGCGGTAGAATTGACAGTATTGGAATCGATGAGAATAATTGCCCGGTAATTTTTGAATACAAGCGTTCACTCAACGAGAATGTTATTAATCAAGGATTGTTTTACCTTGATTGGCTGCTTGACCATAAAGCCGATTTTAAATTATTGGTGATGGAAAAATTAAGTAAAGACCGTTCGGATAAAATTGATTGGACGATGAAACCCAGACTTATTTGCGTGGCAGGAGATTTTACTAAATATGATGAGCACGCCGTCAAGCAAATAAACCACAATATCGATTTAGTCCGTTATAAAAAATTTGGAGACGGTCTGCTTATGCTGGAATTGATGACTTCAAATACCGCCTCGCCGCTAAAAGACGAAATCAAGCCTGTTAATGCCAAGCAGTATAAAGATAAAACTTTTGAGGAACAATTAAGTTTAGCCGAACCAAAAACCAAAGAATTATACCAAAATCTAACTAATTACATTTTGGCTTTAGGAGACGATGTTTCGGAAAACCGGCTTAAAGTATATTGCGCTTTTCGCAAGATTAAAAACTTCGTTTGCGCCTTAATCCCCTCCAAAACCATTACCCTATATTTGCGTTTAAATCCCGATCATGTAGTTCTGGAACCAGGGTTTACTCGCGATGTAAGAAAAATCGGTCATTGGGGAACCGGCGATCTTGAGGTGTATATTAAATCAACAGCTGATTATGAGAAAGCCAAGCCGCTAATCGACCGGGCATATAATGAGAATTAATTTAGTGTAATTATTTACATTTAAAATCTCGACCCTAGTTCTTAATTTTTGAATTTTTCCCTTTCCTTATGTCTTGGCTCCCGCTGGATGCAACGCCCTAACGGGCGGGGTTCCGTATCACGCGGAGGCGCGGAGAGCGCGGGGGGGGTAAATAGTACAATATGTATAATAATGTATAGTGGAGGTGATATTAAAAAATGGCGACGAAATTTCAATTAAGTGAAAAATGGCCTCCAGATATGCGAGCTAGGCTTATTTGGAGTTGGAAAGAAGAGCTAAAAGACTTTTATAAAATAGAAGAAGCCGATAATTCTTTAATTTTAACTCCTATCAATATTCCTTGGCCGCCTTTTTTTTCTCTTCATAAAATATATCCTGATGGCAACTTACAAGAATTGGATGATTGTTTTCAATTTTTTGGACCGATGGAAAATCGTGAATTGGTCAAGAAAGAATTAGAGAAAAGGCCTAAAAATTTAGATAAATTAACCGAGTTTTATTATACGACTATGCTAAAACTAGCTCTTGACCCTCACCAAAAAATAAAAGAGAATCTAGAAAGAGCGGCTCAAAAATTTCTAAAGCAATTTCCTAAAGGCTCCGTATTTTTGATAAAAAAAACCGGCTATTTCCATTTAGCAGCCGCAATAAAATCTATGGCAGTTTTTTCAAAATATGACGATAGAACACCACAACTTATGCGGGAATTCATAAAAACTGGTTCATTACCAGCTTCTAAAATTCATTACCTTGAAGCCAGAGATTTTTTTTCCCTAGCTTTAAATTTTGGGCATAATTCTTTATATGGTCTGAGTTTTCCTCATCAATCACATCAATTTATATTCTTGTTTGGAAAAAGACTAGATATGTTAAAGCGAAATTATCGAAGTGAATTAAATACTACTATCAAAGGATTTAATTCAGCATCGTGGCGAGATGATAATAGCGATTATTATAATAACATAAGCATAAACCCTGGTGAAGAGTACCAAAATCAATTTATAAATGGATATGTAAACAATATAAATAACTTTCTGGCTTTTGTGTATGATTTACAAAATTTTCCCGATGAAAATGGTAATTATAACCCTGTAACCCATTTTAATAAGATTCTTAATTTTGATATGATGTTTGACTTACTTAACGGGATAAAATCAACCAACGATCAATTCACTCGTAATAAATTTTTCCTTCTTTTTTTGGATGTGTTTGCCCTTACGGTCGGTAAAAAAGGCAGTATTGCTGATCTTATACAGGGGATATGCAATCCCGCGTTTGTGGAAAAAATTCTAAACAACGCTAAAATTGGGAATCTTTTCAAAAAGAAACTTGGGATCGGTTATGCCTTTGATCAAATCATTAAGGATATTTATTTGGATGAAGACAAACCGAAAAATAAAGAAGAATCCGAATTACATATCCAAAAATTTTTATACTATCTGAGAAATACTGTTCATGGATTTGACCTTGACAATAAAAAAATTAAAGACATTCTATTTTCTCATAACATGAATATCCCTAAAGAACTTCAAGAAATCGCATTTCTTTATATGATGGCTTTTATGGAAAATCCTAAACTTTTCTGGCAACAATTTCCCACGAAGCCATAATATTTTCAGTAATACCCCTCCGCATCTTCCCCCACCAAAGGAGAAGGATTATTGAGTTTAAAGCTGAAAATACCGGGTGAAATGGATTATATAAATTTAAAAAAATATGGTTTTAGCGATTCTTTCGCACAGGAAGCGGCTTTATACCCAGGGCTGTTTGCGGCCAGAGTTTCCGAGCAGCACCGCGAGCTATATCAAGTGATCGGCGAGCAGGGAGAGCTTGCGGCCAGCGTTTCGGGAAAACTGGCTTATACCGCGGATGGAGTTCTCAATTTTCCGGCGGTCGGCGATTGGGTGATGATCGACCGCATGGACGAAAGCGCCGGAAAGGCCGTCATTCATCACATCCTGCAGCGCAAAAGCGTTTTTACCCGCAAAGCGGCAGGCGCAGCCAACGCGGTACAGGTGGTCGCGGCTAATATCGATGTGGTGTTTATCTGCATGTCGCTGAACGCCGACTTTAATTTGCGGCGGGTAGAACGGTATTTGTCGATCGCATGGGATAGCAGGGCCAAACCGGTGGTGGTTTTAACCAAAGCCGATTTATGCCATGACTTACCGCGGCGGCTGGGGGAAATTTCCACGGTAAGCCTGGGCGCGGAGGTTATCGTATGCTCCTGCCTGGAAGAAACCGGCTGTCAAAGCCTTGCCTCTTATATTACCCCAGGCCGGACCATCGCCTTTATCGGTTCTTCCGGAGTCGGCAAGTCGACTCTGATCAACCGCCTGATGGGACGGGAAGTTCTCGCCACCAAGGAAATCCGCCCGGATGACGACCGGGGACGACACGCCACGACCCACCGCCAGCTGCTGCTCTTGCCGAACGGCGGCATAGCGATCGATACGCCGGGGATGAGAGAATTGCAGCTATACTCCGGCAACCTGGCAAAGTCATTTGAAGATATTGAGGAACTGGCGAAAAATTGCAAATACCCGGATTGCACCCATCTGAAAGAACCGGGCTGCGCGGTAAGAAGAGCGATTGAAACAGGAGATCTGTCGGAAAAACGTTTGGCAAATTATTTGAAGCTGCAAAAGGAAATCGGATACGAAGGACTTAACTTCCGTCAATTGGAACTGGAAAAAATCAATCGCATGTTCGGCAGCAAGGGGGAAATGAAACAGCTTATGAGGCAGGTAAAGAAAAAATAATGAGCCTGGCTCTTGCCATTCCCTAAATAAGGAATAGTTTGCGGGTGGTTCCGGTTGTGGTTCGGTTCAGCGTTTTCTTCCTTTTTCTTTTCTCTGCTCTCCTTTCTCCTTTATCCTTATTCCTTTCTCCTTCATCGGTAAGGGTATGCCATAGGGTATCGGCTAATATCGGGGCTTGAAACCCCCGACAGCCCCGTCAATACTGGGGTAAGCACTTTGTAAGCAGTTGTAAGCCGGCCCTGCTTACATTTGCTTCCCGCCCCACTACCCCCCGCTTACAAGCGGTTTACCCTCGAAAATCCGCTCGATAAAAACAAAAAAAGCCCCGAGAGGGCCTTCTTTTTTTAAAAATTAAACCGTTAAACCCGGGGAATTTACCTCGTTACCACCCCGGCCGCAGGCCAGTAAGCCGGAAATTCCACCCCGCAACCTCTGTGGCTGACCCCTCCGTTGACCTGGTAACACTCGCAGGTGATCAAAGGGCCGCCGGAAGTTACCCCGTAAGCCCCGCACCAAGTGCCGGTGTAATTGATCCAGACCCGGTATTCCTTGCCGATGGGGCATTGCAGGGGCTTGATGTAACCCGAGGTTACCAGATAACAGCCGGCGTCCGTCCACGCGCTGGCCGTTCCGTATTTTCCGTTGTTGTCATTGGCGTAAAGTTCCAAAGCGGTGCCGAGATTGCGCAAATTTTGCTTGCAGGATTCCAGCTTGGATTTATCCCGGGTTCCGGTCATCTTGGGCATGATAATGGAGGCCAGAATGGCGATAATGGCCACTACGATAATGACTTCCACCATAGTGAAACCGCGCTTTTTAATGAGTCCCGCCTCCTTTTCCCGAAGTGAAAATTACAACTTTTTATTATAACATAAAACGCTTTTAAGCCACAATCTTCGATCCGGAAAGCTAACCCCGGCCGGGGCGGGGAAAAACGCTCCAGGCTGGAAAACGCCCTTTGCGGGGCTGCACCCGGCTTTTCAAAATCAGCCCCCCTGCGGGCTAATCCCTCCCCTGATACCAATTCCACTTGCCCTGATAATAATACCAGGTGCGGGAAACGCATTCGTCCAAAAAGCAGTTGTCTATCCCCTGATGATCCAAGACCGCGGGAGGCGTCGGGCCGCCGAAAGCCCGGTAGTGAACCGCGATGGTTTCCCCCTCAGCCGGGGAAATTTCCCGGGAGAAGCGGGGAGTCTCGGTCAGGTTGTCGTTGCGGGGATAAGTCATATAATCCAAGTCCGCTACGGCCGCCAATTCATCGGGCCGGCCTTTCCCCTCCCGGAACACCAGAATCCGGGAGATCCCGTCTTTGGAGGCCAACACCGCCGCGGTGCAGGCATAATCCTCGACCGGTATTTCCTAGACAAGAGAAAAAATCCAGCCGGATTATGCGCATTTTGTTAACACAAATTTAACATTTAACAACTTCATTTTTCTTCATTACCTGTTATAATTTAAAATGTCAGGAGGTAGTTTAAAATGAATTTGTCAAATTGTCACAACGGGGTTTGCGGCTGCACCGATAAATTAACCGCCCAAGCTTTGGGGAAATGGGCGGAAAAACAGCTTAAACCCGCCGATCCCAAGCAAAAAATCTGCGCGGGAAAGCGGGCCGGTCAGCTGGAAAAATCCTTGAACAGCATCAGCGAAGTTGCCGACGCCATCGCCGAATTAAATCCCCGCGAAGCTAAACAAGCATTGCTGATTAAACAACTGGCCGATTCGGCCTTGAAAGCCGGTAAGGGCTGCTGCCGCTGCGAAAATGGCCTTGAGGAAATAGAAGTTTACCAGAAGCCGGGCGGCTTCAAGACCGTTGAAGTTGAAAATACCAAACCTGATTATAAAAAGCTGGGGGTTTATCAGGGAGCTTTGGAAGTGATTTCAGCTTTCCAGGGAGAGAAACCCGACAGCATTCTGGAGCGCGCCGCCGACAACCTGTACCGGCACGCCGAATCCATCAATTTAAACAGCGGGGAAATAACCGCCGAATCCTACTGGAAGCACCTGGACATCCACCGGGATAATTATCTGGAAACAGGGAACCATTCCTTGAAGCAGGTAGCCTGCGCCTTCAACCACCATGCGGCTTTGGCGGTAGTCAGCCTGGGAGTTAACAGCCGCGCGTCTTTCCTGGGAGTAAAGGCCGCCGCTCAAACCGAAGCCGGAAAGCATAAGGGGGCCGACCTGAATTTAATCGCCAACTTCGCCCAAATCAAAGACACCCAGATGAAAAAAGGCTTTTACGCCGGAATCAGAACCAATGAGCTGGAAGAAACCCAGGCGGCTCTGGGCATGATCAGCGCCCTGGCGGGGCAGGCTGCCGAAACAAACCCGAATGAAGCCCCAAGCGCCAGGCTGGCCCAAAAAATCGCCCAAAAGGCCATCGATTCCAGTTTAAGCAGCCTTGAGGCCAAAAAACGCAAAAAGCCGAGCGTAAGCCGGGCGCGCAATATGCTGGGCGAATATCACGGAGCTTTAAAAGTAATCTCCTCTCTGGAACCGGATTTGAATTCCGAGGCCATCAGCCGGGGAGCGAAAAAAATCATGACCGGAACCGAATTTATCGAAAATCTGAAAGCCGAGGACAATTCCGTCCTTTGGCCGGTGGATGAACAAGTCGTTAACCGGGCCAGAAAACATGAAATCCAAGGCGGCCTTTCGGCCTTGAAGGAAGTAGCCGATGCGGTGGGCTGCGTTAAAGCCAAAGCCCTCATCGAATGCGGCTCGCCCGACTGCTGCACCCTGGAAAGATTGAGCCGGATAAAAAATAATCCGGAAACTCTGGATAAATGGCTGAACAACCAATAAAAACCGAGAGGCCGGATTTCCGGCCTTTTTTATTTTTGCCCCGGCAAGGTGGTTAATCAACCACGAGCTCCCTATCGGGAGCTCGTCCCAAGGAGCAAGCATGAACTTATTTTCCAAAATCATAATCCTGCTCTCGCTGGCCCTGGCCCTGGCTTTAAGCGGCTGCGGGAGTTCCGTCGCGGGCGGAACCGTCCAACCCCCCAGCGTGATTTTCTCCACTTATCTGGGCGGGCATACCTCCTGCCTGCTGGGAGAGGAGCCTTTGACTTTCGCCCAGGACTGCGCCTGCGACAGCCAAGGCGATGTTTATGTTACCGGCACCACCCAAGTATCCGATTTGCCGGTGAAGAACGCCTTCCAGCCCGCGCCCGCGCCAAACAGCGCCAAATCGGCTTTCGTGGCCAAATACGGCCCCACCGGGGAACTGCTCTGGTGCACTTACCTGGGAGGCCGACAGGAAAGCGGGGGGGTAGCCATAGCAGCCCTGCCCGACGGGGGAGCGGCGGTAACCGGCATCACCACTTCCGATAATTTCCCCACCTTTCACCCCTGCCAGGAACACTTGAACGGCCTCTCCGACTATTTCGTGGCCGCCTTTGACGCCCAAGGCCGCCTCACCTACTCCACCTACCTGGGAGGCAGCGGCACCGAAGGGGAAGCCGACGCCCTCTTCGCCGACGACAGCAACAACGGAAACCATCTCGCCGCCGATGACAACGGCCTGGTTTACCTCACCGGGGAAACCGATTCGGCGGGCGGGGAGGAAGAAATCAAATACCCGGTTACCGAAAACGCCCTGCAAAAAGACTTAGCCGGGGACACCGACGCGGTGGTCTCCGTCATCAACCCCCAAGTCCAGGGCCGGGATTCCCTGCTTTATTCCAGCTTCCTGGGGGGAGCCGATAACGAAAAAGGCCACGCTGTGGCGGTGGAAGGCGCAGGCGGGCATTTCGCAGTGGCGGGCTACACCAAGTCCCGCAATTTTCCCACTACTCCCAACGGCTACCGCAGCGCCCCCGCTCCTCAAGGCTTCATCAGCAACGCCTTTGTGGTCCGGTTCGGGGTGGAAAGCCCCGGAGTATTGGACTCGGCATATCAAATGAGCTACTCCACATACCTGGGCGCAAACTCCTCGGAGGCCCGGGACGAAACTTACAGCATCACTCTGGATAACCGGGGGCGCATCATCGCCACCGGGAGAACCCAGTCCCCCGACTATCCCATGCGAGGGGCCTACCTGCCCAGCATTTATAACCGCGCTCCTTATCTGGAGCCGGAAACTTCCGGCGACCAGCCTTACCTGGTGAAAATCGACCCCGAACTTTCGGGCACCCAATCCCTGGTTTATTCTTCTTTTCTGGGAGGCGGCCAGGCCTCGGGTGAGGGGGGCGGCTTCGGCACCGGGGTGGCGGTGGACGGCCGGGGGGCGGCTTACGTGGCGGGAGAAATCAACTCCCCGGGGATTCCCTATAAGTATTCTCCGACTCCCCAGGAAGCTCCCCAGCTCTTCCCCTATACCTGGAACGCCTTTTTCCCCGCCCTGCAGGGGCAGTATGACGTTTTTTTGATGAAAATCGGCCCCACGGGATCGGTTTTGGAGTATTCCACCTTCTGGGGCGGGCAGGAGAGCGACCGCAGCTACGGCCTGGCGATTGACCCCTGGGGGAACACGGCGGTTTCCGGGCTGACTTTTTCCAGAGATTTCCCCCTGCAAAACCCGGCGCAAACCTGGCCGGGCAATGCGGGACACCAAAACGCGTTTATCAGCAAGTTTAAATTGTAGAGAGGTTGATTTCAGAAACCACGAAACAGCTAGGCTGACACGAAGACGACCGCTTAACGGCGGTCTATACGAAGACGCATCAAGAGCAAAAAGTGCGGACAATGGAGATTGAAGAGAAAAAATTAATAGTCAGGAACGGAAGCCGGAAGCCCCTCCCTTAATAAAACTTAGAAATTCTTTTTCATCCAGGAATAGCGGAACAACTCGATGTGGTTATCCCGGAGAAAGCTCTTGAGGCTCGGGGAGGTCAAGACCTCCAGCTCCTTTAGGCGGTTGTCGCTGTAAGAACTGACAGCCCGCAGTTCCTCGTCGGGTTCGCCGGGGTGGCACATCAACTCGGCGGTCTGCCCCTCGGGAATGGCGGAGAGCAACTCCAGCAGATAGTCCAGCCCGACTTTCTCCCCGAAAAAATCCCCGATAAAAGTTTCACAGGTTTTGATCCCCTGGAGTCTGGCCTCTCTGGCCATTTCCGGAGTGATGGTGCGCACCGGGAGGGAATGGATCTGGGCCAGCTGGAAAAACGCGGGCAGGTAATGGGCGTGAATGTGGTGGTGGGAATCCAGGTGAGAGGGGGCTTTGCCCGTCAGTTCAATAAACTTGTGCAGCTGGGCTTCCCACTCCCAAAACACCTCTTCCAGGCTGATCGTGGCCTGCGGGTGCAGCTTTTGGGGGATGAACTCCTCCCCCGAAAGCAGGCTGGGCACTTTTTCCGGGAGGGAAACCGGTTTCCCCTTGGTAAGATTCAAGTGCAGCCCCAAACCCAGGCCGGGATTCTTCTGGGCTAAACCGGCCGCCACCGCCGAGCCCGGCAGGTTGACCATGAAAGTAGTGGAACTGACGATTCCTTCCTGAAAGGCGGTCAGAATCCCCCGGCAGACCCCGGGAGTGAGGTTATAGTCATCGGCGTTGACGATTAAATGTCTCATTTGCTCCAGCTTTTCACTTCCTGACTTTTTTTCAGTTTGCTCCAATAAGCGGGATTGACGGTTTTGATTTTATCCAGCTCCCGCAGGGCCTGGGGCTTATTGCCCAGTTTGGCGTAACAGCGGGCCAGCTGGTAGCGGGCGTCCACCCAGTTGGGGTAAATTTCCAGGGCTTGAAAGAGATTCATGAAAGCGGCTTTAGGATCTTTAGCCAGGGAGGTCAGCCCCAGACCGTAATTGCTTAAAGGGCTGGCCGGGTATTGGCGGTTGACCATTCGCCATTGCTGCACGGCCGGGGTGATTTTGCCGGTGAAATAATACATCCAGCCCAGGACTTCCTGCAGGCGGTAATTGGCGGAATCCACCCGGCTGAGGGTTTTCACATAAGGCAGGGCCGAGGCCACATCGCCCTTACGCAGGTAAAAAGCCGCCATCCCCGACAAGGCCCAGGGGTTAGCCGGGTCGCGGGAGAGAATCGTCATCCATTCCCGGTAAGCTTTCTGTCCGGCGCCTGAATTATAATCCAGCTGGGCCTGAAAGCCCTGCAAGGCCCGGCTTTGGGGGTAGCGCTTCAAACCCTGGTTCAGCATGGCTTGAGCTTTGCCAGGATATAAATTGCGGGCGTACAGCAAGGCCAGGTTGAGGTAGTTCTCGGGCCGGGGGGAAGTAGCCAGCCCCGAAGTAAACCAGCGTTCGGCCGAGGCGTAATCCCCCAAAAGAAAACAGGCGATGCCTAAATTGTTCAAATAGACGGGATTGGCAGGATCCTTAGCCTGCAGGCTGAGATAAACCTGGGAAGCCATCCAGGGGTTGCGGTTTCTGAGGTAAGCGATGCCCAGGTTGTTGGAGGCCATAGGATAATCCGGCTGGAGGCTGAGCGCCTGGGTCAGCCATTGGAGGGCCAGGTCGGTGCGGCCCAGCGCCAGGTAAACCCAGCCCAGGTTGTTACAGGCCGGGGCCGAGTTGGGATCCTGGGCCAGAACCTTGATAAAGGCGTCGCGGGCTTGAGGATAGCGGCCCAGACGGGTGTATGTCACCCCCAGGGAAAACAGCGCGGTTTGGCTTTGGGGGTTATCCGATAGAGCCTGCCGGTAAAAATGCAGGGCCTGGGGGTAGTCATTCCGGAGAAAAGCCCGGTCGCCCAGGCGCAAGTCTTCAATTTCCCCGGCCCGCAAAGGGCCGATCAGGAGCAAAAATACCGCCAGCAGCAAGCTTAGTTTTTTCACGGCTAAAACACCGGCTTGCCGACTTTTTGGCGGGCGATGTAAATATATTCGAACATCCTGTCATACTTGGGGAACATGAAGCGGTACACCCGCACCAGCTTTTCGTCGTCGCTGATGATCATATACGGGAACAAGCCTTCCCGGTGAAAAGTGATGTGCAGCTTTTCCCATCTCGAGCCCAGTTCGTTGATGAAATCCCGGTAGTGCAGGTGTTTCTCGCTCAATTCCAGGGTGGTGGTATAGCCGTAAGCCAGCGCCAGCGCCAGCGAAATTACGATGATCAAAGCCATGATGATCGGCAGGTAGCCGAAAAGAAAAACGTAAAACGGTTCGATGAACAGATGCTTGTAATGCAAGCCTTGCTTGGCTACGCCCCAGGCGGAGAGGGCCGCGATCAGGTAAAAGATCAAGGCTCTGCGGGTCAGCCCGCCGCGGAAAACTTCGTTGGGCAGCCTCTTGCTGAAGTCGTAATGCCCCTTGGGATGGATATTCTGATATTCTTTGGGATCGATTTTAAACCGGTTATCCTCAACCTTAGATTTGTTTGAATTATCACTCTCCATATATTCCCCCTAATTTTCACTTCGACAAGCGGAAAATTTTTCCTCCGCCTTACCCCAAGCTGCTAAAAAAAGGAAAATCCCGCCCGGATGTCCAAATTAATCGGCAGGAGGGTTGAAAGATGCCGCAAAGAGAGATTGTTAAAGTCAAAATGGTGATGACCAGAAACCTGGTTTACGCCAAGCCGGAGACCTCGATCAAGGAAGTGCTTAACCTGATGGTGGATCATCACATCTCCGGCATCCCGGTGGTGGATGACCAGCTTAACCTGCTCGGGTTCGTCCCCGAAAGAACCCTCCTGATCAGAACCCGGCTCAACATTGAAGGGCTGCCCCCCAGCCATACAGCATCGGCTTTCGCCGAACGCCAGAAAAAACTTTACGGGCAGACCGCCCGCGAGATCATGAACAGCGAAGTCATTACTATTGACGAAAACGCCGATATCCTGGAGCTGGTGGACTTGATCCTGACCAGCAAAATCAGCCGCCTGCCGGTTTTACGAGGCGGGAAAAAACTGGTGGGGATGATTACCCGCAGCGATATTTTAAGGGTGATCCGGGATTACGACCTCTCCACCGTTGAACAGAAGCCCCTGGACGACCTGGATATCGAGCGGCTGGTGATTCAAAACCTGAAAAAAGAGCTTTCGGCCTATAACATCCATGTCCAGGTGCGGCACGGGATTCTTACCCTGACGGGCTCGGTGGAAAAAGCCCAAGACCTCCCGAAAATCGAACAGCTGGCCCGGGAAACCCCGGGAATCAAAAGCGTTTACAACCAGTTGATGGTGGATTCTTCCCTGATCTAAAGCTTAGCGGCAGGTTTGCCTGAGCCGGTTATATTCGGACAAAATCGAGTTGACGTAATTCACGGTTTCCGGATAAGCCGGGATCCCGCCCCATGCGGTTACCGCGCCCGGCCCCGCGTTATAGGCGGCCAGAGCCAGTTCTAAATCCCCGAATCTTTGCAGTTGACCGGCGAAGTACCTGGTGCCTCCCGCCACATTGGCGTAGGGATCGTAGGGATCGCTCACTCCCAGAGCCTGAGCGGTGCCCGGCATCAACTGCATCAAACCCATCGCCCCGCAGCTCGAGACCGCGTAAGGGTTGAAATTGGATTCGTGCTTGATCAGCAACTTGACCAGCAGGGGGTCGATGTTGTATTTCCGGGCTTCGTTGTCGATGAATGAAGTCATATCCAGCTGGTAGGAAGCCTTGCCCCGCGAGGAATAGGAGCCTTTGGCCTCGTAGTAGCTGACATAAATCTGGGAAGACTGGGCGTAAGTGCGCCCGGCGTAAGAATAATTGTAAGGCACGCGGTTGGAGGCGGTTTTACCGGACCGGGACCGGGGTTTGGCGTAATAATAAAACATCCCGTCTTTGGAGTCGTAGCTCTTGGTGATTTGGGCGCTGCCCGCTTGAGCGCTTTGGTTGGTCCACACCGTGCTCTGGCTTCCGTCTTTGTTGACCATCACGACCTTGTAGGGGCGCTCGCCTGCGAAACCCAGGCAGAAAGCTGCGAATAACAATATGGCTGCGGATAAAATTATGTTTTTACTCATAATCCTTAAATTAAACTAAAAACCCCCGAATTCCTTCCGAGGGTTTTTCTAAAATTCTAAAGCTGCAGATTTTTTAACTTAAAACATTCCCGGGGGCAGGCCCATGCCCGAGGCGATCTGGCCCATTCCAGTAGCCGCCAGGGCCTTGGATTTTTCTACCGCGTCTTTCACAGCCACGGTGATCAAATCTTCCAGCATTTCTACTTCCTGGGGATTGACCACTTCGGGGTTGATTTTAATCCCCAGCATTTCCTGCTGGCCGTTAACTCTCACTACTACCATTCCGCCTCCGGCACTGCCTTCCACTTCCTTGGCGGCCAGGTCGTCCTGCATTTTCTGCAAATTTTCCTGAAGCTGTTTTTGCATCTTCTGCATCTGCTTCATTTGCTGGGCTCCAAACATCTTTTCATGCTCCTTTCAGATGATTTTGGCGTCAAAGGCTTCCATTACATTCTGCATTGCCTGGTCATAACCTGCCTGCCGGACTTTTTCCAGCTCGCTGGTTTTCTGGTCGCCCAGGTAAGTGATTTCGATTTCCACCTTGCTGCCGTTGGTTTCCTGCCAGGCCTTCTGGAGGAAGGGCCGGTTGTCGTTGAGTTTATTAAAATTGAAGCCGGAATTCTTTTTGACCCCGATCTTCAGCTTGTTTTTTTCGATGTCCAGGGGCAGGCAGTCGGCTAAAATGGCCGCCATAATGGCCCCGTTGGGCTTGTAATTATCCCTTAGCCGCCGCAGGAACTCTTCCCACTCGTCGGGGTTGAGCGCTTCCTTGCGGGCGGCGGGCGGGCTTTCCATCTCCAATACGGCCGCTTCCTCTTCTTTTTCCTGGCGGCTTTCGCTCGGGGAGGGGGAGGGCGCGCTCGGGGCGAATCCCCGGTCTTCCAGGGCCTTCATGCGCTGGTGCAGCCCCTGCAAGGTCAAATCGGAAGCCAGGTCGGTCAGCTTCACCAGGGTCATCTCCCAGAACAAGCCGGCGTCTCCCCGGGAAGTCAAGTCGGATTTCAAATCCATGAAAATCTTCATGATCCGCATCAGCTCGGCGGTATCGGTTTGTTTGCCCTGAGCGGTCAGCCGGTTATAGACCTCCTCGCTCACCCCTACCAGTAGTTCCGGGTCGCGGGTGGCCTTGATGATCAGGAGTTTACGGAAATGATCGGTCAGGTCTTTCAAGAGCTGGATGGGGTCTTTGCCCTGGCCGTAAAGCTCGCTGAAAAGCTGTAAGGCGGGCTTGGTTTTCTTTCTTAAAATATGCTCGGCTAAGCCGAAAACCGCTTCCTGCCCGGTCAAGCCCAGCATCTGGGTTAACAGCGGGACGGTCAGCTCCCCGTTGGCATAGGAGATGGCCTGCTCCAGAATCACCAGAGCATCGCGCAGCGAGTCGTCGCAAGAGGCGGCGATGATCCCCAAAGCCCCTTCCTCGGCTTGGATCCCCTCGTCCCGGCAGACCCGGCGCAGGTGGGCGATGATCTCCGCCTGGGCGAAAGGCCGAAACTCGTAACGCTGGCAGCGGGAAATGATGGTGGGGGGAAGTTTTTGCGGGTCGGTGGTGCAGAGGATGAAGAAAATATGGTCGGGCGGCTCCTCCAGGGTTTTTAACAGGGCGTCGAAGGAGGAACCGGAAAGCTTGTGCGCTTCGTCGATGATGTAGACTTTGTAGCGGCCTTCCACCGGGGCGAAGTTCACCTTGTCGATGATGAACTCTCGCACCGTGTCCACCTGGGTATGGGAGGCGGCGTCCATTTCCAGGACGTCCATGCTGGAGCCCTGGGTGATCCGGTTGCAGATATGGCAGGTGTTGCAGGGCTCGCCTTCCTTGCGGTTGGGACAGTTCAAGGCTTTGGCGAAAATCCTGGCGGTGGAAGTTTTTCCGCTCCCCTTGGGGCCGGAAAATAAATAAGTATGGGAGAGGCGGTTACGCTTGATGGCGTTTTTCAAAGTCCGCACGATAGCGTCCTGGCCCACCAGCTCCGCGAAATTTTGGGGTCTGAGTCTCCGGTATAACGGGATATATTTCATGCAATCAGCTCCTTAAATTAATCTTCCCCAAACTCGTAAAGCTCGCCGGTGAAGATATTTTCCACCAACTGGGCCAGGTTATCCACCGAAGAGAAGTGGATGACGATTTTTCCCTTGCCCTTGGGATTCATTTGAATTTTCACCGTCTGGCCGATTTTTTCGGTGATCTTGCCTGCCAGTTCCTCGATTTCGGGGGGAAGAATCCGGGGCCGGGCGGTTTTTTGCCCGTTGTATTGCTTGGCCAGCGCTTCGGCCTGGCGTACCGAAAGGTGCTGTTTTTTCACGGTTTTCCAGAATTCGGCCCTTAGCTGTTCGTCGGCTACGGCCAGGGCCGCGCGGGCGTGACCGGCGGTGAGGAGTCCCTTACGCAGGTCTTCCTTGATCTCCTCGCTCAAAGCCAGCAGGCGCATGGCGTTGGCGATGTAGCTGCGGCTCTTGCCCACCCGGCGGGCCATTTCTTCCTGGGTGTGCTTTTGCTCGTTAATCAAAAAATGATAGGCGCAGGCTTCCTCCAGCGGATTCAGGTTTTCCCGCTGGAGATTTTCCACCAAAGCTGTTTCCACGCTGGCGATGGGGCTGATTTCCGCTACCAGGGCGGGGACTTCTTTCAAGCCCGCCATTCTGGCCGCCCGCCACCTGCGTTCCCCGATGATGATGTGCCATTTTTCCTGCGGGCCCCGGGTGACCACCAAAGGCTGGAGGATGCCCTGGGCCTTGATGGAGCAGGCCAGCTCCGCCAGGCTTTCCTGGGGAAAGTCGGTGCGGGGCTGCAGCGGGTTGGGGGTTAAGTGGTCGAGTTTAAAGAACTGCAGCTTATCTTCCTTGATTTCCGGGAGCAGAGCCTGGTTCTGGCTCTGGGGCAGTAAGGCCGCCAAACCGCGGCCTAAAACGTTCTTACTCAATTATTTCACCTCGGTTCTTTGTAAAACTTCCCGGGCCAGCTGGAAATACGCCTTGCTCCCCCGGCAGCTCTTATCGTAGAGCAAAACCGGCCGCCCGAAGCTGGGAGCCTCGCTCAGCTTGACATTCCGGGGAATGATGGTTTCAAATACCTTGTCGCTGAAGAAATTGCGGACTTCCTGGGCCACCTGCTGGGTCAGGTTCAAGCGGGGGTCGAACATGGTGAGCAGCACCCCCAGGATGCTGAGCCCTGGGTTCAAGTGCTTCTGCACGATTTCCACCACTTTGAGCAATTGGGTCAAGCCTTCCAGGGGATAAAACTCGCACTGGATGGGGATGAGCAGAAAATCCGCCGCGGTTAAGGCGTTGACGGTCAGCAAACCCAGGGAGGGAGGGCAGTCGATCACGATGTAGCGGTAATCTGGCAGGTGGTCGTGCAGGGCGTTCTTCAGCCGGGACTCGCGGGAAATCGCCGACACCAGCTCCAGCTCGGCTCCCGACAAGTCCAGGTGAGCGGGAATCAAATCCAGGTTTTCCACCCCGCTGGGATGAATGGTTTCCCGGGTGGTGCGGCTTTCGGTCAGCAAATCGTAAGTCGTGGTTTTCAGTTCGCCTTTCTCTATGCCCAGCCCCGAGGTGGTGTTGCCCTGGGGATCGGAGTCGATCAGCAGGACTTTGGACTCCAGGTGGGCCAGGGAAGCGGCCAGATTGACCGCGGTGGTGGTTTTGCCCACCCCGCCCTTCTGGTTGACCACCGCAATTACTACAGCCTTGCTCCCGGAGGCCGGCGTTTTTTTCCCGGCCCGGGGTTTGGCGGTTTTAGATTTTTCCATTTCCAACCTCCTTGATTTTACAGGGGATTTTTCTTGGGGATGCCGGGGAGCCTGGGGAAACCGCTCGTAGTGGGGGCGGTTTTCACGATTTCCAGAATTTTGCCTTCCACTCCGGAAAACGGCAGGCGGTAAGAGTGAACTTCCCGGATTTCCCCTTTTAAGATGCGCAAGGCCTTTTGGGCCTGAGCGATTTCTTCCTGATATTTTTCGCCTTTAAAGGCCAGAAAGGTTCCGCCCACGCTTACAAACGGTAAAACCAGCTCCAGCAAGGCGGGAAGCCCGGCCAGTCCTCTTGAAGTAGCCAGGGGAAAGCTTTCACGGTATTGGGGGAGCCTTCCGGCGGTTTCGGCTCTTTGGCAGATGACCTCCAGGCCGGTGAGCCCCAGCTCCTGGGCGGTTTTTTCCAGGAAGCGGGCTTTTTTCCGGGTAACTTCCAACAGGGAGACTTGAAGCTCCGGGCGCATGATTTTAAGCACCAGCCCCGGCGCGCCTCCCCCGCTGCCGACATCCAGCAGGGAAGCTGCTTGGGCGGGAATTAAATTTAATATAGGAAGAGATTCCAACAGGAGAAACTGAACTATCTCTTGCGGGGTTTTGTAGCCGGTCAGCCCCAGGTAATGATACTCGCCCAGTAATTTTAAATAAGCCAGCATTTTTTCCAGGGTTTCTTCAGCTAAAGGAAAACCCAGTTGCTCGGCCCCGTTTTTCAATAAATCGGTTTCGTTCATCTGGAGTTATTTCGATAAATATCGATATTTCCTTCCGGAAAAAATAATTTTGTTTCACGTGAAACAAAATTTTAAAAAATATAGCAGAGAAGATTATATTTTTACATTTTAGTGGAAAAACCATCTTCAAGCAGGAATTCGGCGGCAAGAAGTCAAAATTTTCAAGGTCTTCTTATTTTTATGGAAAGGAACCTTATCATGGATCAAACCAAAAAAATCACCAACCTGATTACCCTGCTGGTAGCAGCTCTCCTGATCGTAGCCATCCTGGGAGGCATCGGCTACCTGGGATTCTGCTTCTATGCCGCTAAGACCTACCCATCCTTGATTGCCAAAGAAATCGAAGCCATGAAGGCCCAGGGTGAGCCGGTTTCTACTCAGCAGTTGATTCCCGGCCAAGTCGCCGATAAAGACAACGCGGCGATCTGCTATTACAAAGCTTTCGCCCTGGCGGCCAAACTGCCGGTTCCCATGGAAGCCACGCCTCAAGTATACAAGCAGTTTAAACCCCAGTTTGAAAAGATGCTGCTCAACGCCCGCCCGTTTTTCGCCCTGATGAAAGAGGGATACGAAAAACCCGGCTGCCGCTATAATTACAGCGACGGCCCCGGCCGCCTGATGGTGAAAATCGAGGAACTAAGCCCCGGAAGAATCGTCAACTTAACGCTGTTGCAAGTCTTCTCCCAGACCGACCGCCAGGATTTGCTGGGCGCCGCTCAAACCATGACTTACTGCCTGAAATTCGTCCGCACCCTGCAGCCTGATTTCTACCTGCTCTCCGGAGCAAGCCGCCAGAATCTGCTGGCCACTTTGCAAAAAGGCTTCGACTACATGTTTAAGGGGGGGTTCAAGGCCTATAACGCCCCCTTGATGGAAGAAGTACAATATGTAACCAAAAACGACCGGGAAACCTGGATCAGAGCTTTCTGCGGAGAAAGAGCCACCGGCCTGGAACTGCTCAACCAGACCCCGGAAACTTTAAGCGGATTCCTGGATAAGAACTATTACTGCCACGCCGAGCACCTGGGCAAACTTACCCAAGTCTTTAGCAGCGAATACCGCTCGCCTTTCAAGGGAATGCTGTATTTTGAGCAGCTGACCTACCTGCGCTGGTGGAAACAAGTCATCGCTTACTATAAAAAAACCGGGGAGATCCCCAGCCATTCGAGCGGGGTAATCCTGCTTAAAAGCGCAGATTTTTTCTGCACTTACACCTTGTCCTCCAGCTACACCCTGGCGCTCAGCTATCCCTCAACCAAGATATTCCGCCAGCAGTACGCTAAGCTGGAAAAACAATTGATGGCTTTTAAAAACCCGGTTTCCGAATAATGTTTCACGTGAAACAAAATTACCCGGCCGGGGTAAATTTTTTAATTCCCCGGTAACCTAAAAACAGGGACAAGGCCAACCAGATAATTAACGCCAGCAAAGCGGACCAACAATCGCTTAATCCCGCCCCCATCAGGCTGATTCTACGCGCCATTCCGGCGTAATGGGTCAACGGCAGGAGGTTGGACAAGCCTTGCACCCAGCCCGGCATGGCCATCATGGGCCAGGAAAAACCCGAAAGCACGAAAACCGGCACCGAGAGATAGAGCAGCGCTTGGGCCGAAAGTGCGGGCTTGCGGCATATTCCGGCAATCCAGAATCCGGTGGAAACCGCAATCATCATGAAAAGAGCCGTGGCGAAAAACAACAGCGGCCAGCTGCCCCGGAAAGGGGCCAGGAACAAAACAAAGGGCAGGGAAATGGCAAACATCCCCAGAGGAAGCATGACCAGCGAGTGAGCGCAAAAGCGGCCCAAAAATTCATCCCCGGGAGAGCCCGATAGTTTGCCGTCCAGGGATAAAGCAATGGCGGCCCCCATCATGGTAACCTGCTGCAGGGAAATACAGACCAGCCCCATCAACAGAAAAAATCCGTAATGATAAGTGGGGTTGAATAAAATCCGAAACTCGCTCTGCAACGGCATAGCTCGACTTTTAACCAGCGAACGGGGAACGCCCCGGGCTAAATAGCGGGCAGCTTTAAGCTTGACCTGATAAGTCCCCAGCACCCCTTGTACCGCCCGATAAGCCACATTGGCTATCAAAATATTGCCCGCGTCCAGCAAGACCAGCACTCTGCCCTGGCGGCCCCGTTTCAACTCGCGCTCAAAATGTTCGGGAAAGACCACCGCAGCTACCGCCTCTCCCTTTTCTACCGCCTGCTTGAAAGCCTGCGGGTCGCGGGCATAGAACGCCAGGCGCAGATTTTCCGAGCTCCGCAAGGCTTGGGTCAATTCCCGGGAAAGCCGGGAGTTGTCCCGGTCGATCACCGCCAGGGGAACCCGGCGCACCTGCCCGTAATAATAAACCCCGCCGAACAGCAGGAGATAAAAGAATGGCCCCAATAAAAGCAGCAAGGCTACCCGGGAATCGCTGAAAATTTTATGCAGCTCGCGCTTAAATACTTCCCGCCGGTTTTCGCTCATTTCCGGTTCCCCGCTTGTAAGAATTTATCCCCCCCCAGGTAAACCGAGAAAACCGCCAGAACGCTCCACACCGCCATGATCCCGGCGGCCCAGGCCAGATCCCCCGGTCCCGCGCCCTCCAGGGAAATTTTCTGCAGCCCGAACAGCAAGGGGGTCAGGGGCAGGGCATAAGACAAAAACCGGAAAGCTCCCGGGATGGCCAGGATAGGCCAGGTATAGCCGGAGAGCAAAAAGGCGGGCATCGCGATGATGGCGAATGCTTCCGTGGTCATTAAGCCGTCCCTCAAGAGAAGCGAAAGTCCCAGACCGGCTAAATCCAAGATCAGCAGAAACCAAAAAAACCAGCCGGCAAAAAGCGGCACGCTCCCCCGAAACGGCACCTGCAGCACCAGGAAGGGAGTGGTCAGAGCCAGCAGCCCCAGAGGAAACATCAGCGCCAGATACATCAGGGTCTTGCCCAGGGCCAGCTGCAGCCATCCGGGCTCTATAGCCAGCAACTTTTTAAGTTCTTCTTCCTCCTCCCGGTAGTCGCCGCTCAAGGCCAGCAATAACAGAGCCGGGAGCTGCACCCCGATAGCCACCATGCCGAACAGCAAGTAATTGGCATAATTATAATTGAAGGCCGGGTTATACCAGACCCGGTACTCCGCATGGATCGGCTCCAGAAGGGGTTTGGCGTAAGCTGAACTAATACCCAGGGATTTAAACTCGACCCCGGCGGAAAAATAATTCAAGATTTCCGAGGCCTGGTTGATAGCCACGTTTCCCACCAGGATACTGGAAGCGTCCACCAGAAATAGCACTTTTCCTCCCCGATGCGCCTTGAGATCCCGCTCTAAGTGTTGGGGGAAAACCAGGGCCAGATGGGCGCGATTTTTCCGAGCCCAAGCTACAAAATCCCGGGGGTCTTCTCCATAACCCTCCAGCTTAAAGCCGGGGGAAGCGTTGAAGGCCTGGATGATTTGCCGGCTCAACGCCGAATGGTCTTTATCGATCACCATAAACGAAAGATCCTTGATCTGTTTTTTCCAGTAAACCGCGCAGAACAAGGCCGAATAAAGCAAAGGCACCAGAACCGCCAAAATCAGAAAGATTTTCTGTTTTTGCAGCAGTTCCAGCTCCAGCAAGGCTACCTGCCAGATCTTCCTCATCTACCGGGCTTTCCGCGAGGAAATTTTCACTCTGGCATCCATGCCTACCCGCAGTTCGGGAATGGGGGCAACCAGCTTCACCACCAGCTCGATAGATCGCATATCGAAAGAGCCCCGCTCGTTGGTGGCTTTATGCACCGCGAATTCGGCGGCGGGAGAAACCCGCACGATCCGCCCCTCCAGCTCCCGGCCCGCCAGGGCGGGTAAAATCACTCCAACCGGATCGTTAAGCTGCAAATAGCCGAACTTGGACTCGTCGGCGTAAACCTTAACCTTGAAATCCCGATTCTTCACGATGGTGACCACCGGCAGCCCCGGAGCAACCAGTTCCCCGGCGTCCATCATCTTTTCCGAGACATACCCGGAAATGGGAGCCCGCAGCCGGGTTTCACCCTGATAAGCCAGGGCTTCGTCCAGCTGGCCCCGGGCGGCCAGAGCCTTGTTGAGAGCCGCCTGGTATTCCTGCTCCTGCATCCCGGCCTTAAGGGAACTGTTCTGCGCCAGGCTTAAAGCCGCCTGGGCTCCATTCACCCCTTCTGCGGCCTGGGCCAGCTCTTCCTTGCGAACGCCTTCCAGGGTCAAGTCGTAGCGGGCTTGAGCGGCTTCCATCTGGGCTTGGGCCGAGAGATATTTCAACTGGATTTCTTCTTCCTGCTGCTTGGGAATCACCCCGTCCTGGTACAGGCCTTTAAACCTCTTGTAGGTATCATCGGCGGTACGGTAAGCCGCCTGGGCCTGCTCCAGCCCCTTTTTCACCTGGATGATTTCCTGGGGCCGGGCCCCGTTTTTAGCCATTTGATATTTATCTACCGAGGCGCGGTAAGCCGCCTGGGCCTGGTTGATCTGGTCGCCGATGACCTTGCTTTGCAGGTTTACCGCGATTCGTGCTTGTTTTTGCTGGGACAGAGCCGCCCGGTAAAGGCTGCGGGCCTGCTCGACCTTGGCCTGAATTTCCTTGGAGTCCAGCACGGCCAGCAATTCCCCGGCCTTGACCGCCTGCCCTTCTTCCACCAGCATCCGGCTGATCCGGCCGGGAACCTTGGAGGAAACATCCACTTCATCGGCTTCCAGGGTGCCTTCCAGCAAAGTATAGCCGCGGGAGGAACCTATTTTTAAATTTACCGCCAGGGCCGTTAAGGCCAGTACCGCCAACAGGCTCACCACTGCGATGAACCAGAAAAAGGAATGGGCTGATTTTTTCATTGCTGCACCTCCCGGTATGCCGTTTGAACATCTCCCAGGTAACGATGAAGTTTCAAATATGCCTGGTCAAGCTGGTAAAGGGACTGGTACTCGCCGATCTGGGCCACCATCACCGAGAGGTTGGCGTCCAGCACTTCCAGGCCGGTGCCCGTCCCCACCTGGAATCGCTTGTCAGCCAGGCGCAGGCTTTCCTGGGCCAGTTCCTTGGCCTTGCGGGAAGCGGTCAGCCCCTGAATAGCCGAATCCATGTCGCAGTATGCGCTCTGCACCGCCAGCTTTAGCTGCTCCGAGGCCTGACGTCTTTCCAGCAGGGTTTTTTCGGCTTCCATTTGATTCTGGGAAATTTTAGCTTTTCTCACTCCCCCGTCGAACAAGTCGAAATTGGCTTCCAGGCCGTAAAACCATTTGGGGTCGGTCTGGGCGATCTGCTTGGTGAGGGTTTCCATCTGCCCCACCGCCGCTACCTGCGGCTGGCCATCGGCGGCGGTTACCTTGCAAGCCATCTCCAGGGATTTTATCTTATGATCGAGAGCCTTGAGCACCGGGACGCCGTCCACCCGGGCCAGGGCCTGCTCCAGGGTAAGGCTTTCGCGGGTTTCAAAAAACCCGCCCTTTAAATCCACCAGGCTGTTCCTCTCCAGCAGCAGCTCGCTTTTCAGGGCCGCCAGGGCTAGATCATACTGGTTGCCGGCTTGGGTTAATTTTTTCTCCTGCTCTGCTACCGAAGCCTGGGCCCGAATCACGTCGTAGCGGGCTACCAGCCCCCGATCATAAGCTTTTTGGGCCTGGCTGAGGTGCTCGCGGTAAGAATCCATGGCTTTCTGGTTGACTTCCCAGGCTTTGCGGGCTAAGACGCAGCCCAGGAACAAATCGCCCGCCCGGTAAGCGGCATCGTTTTCCAGGTCGCCGGTGAAGAAACGCTGGGCGTCCAAGCCGTACTGGGCCTGGCGGATGGCCGAGGGAATTTTGCCTCCGGTATAAAGCGGGATCCCCGCCTTGAGCCGCAAATGGAGCAGATCCTGGGGAGCGATCTCTACCGGGGGAACCGCCAGTTGGGCGTTATGCAGGAAGGGGATGGTAATCGGGGGGCTGGTGATACTGATGATGGAATTCATGTGCAGGTACTGGGCTTCCACCCCTAATTTACCCCAGGAATAGCCCCGGGCTTCGTCCAGCATGTAAGCAACTTTTTGGGTTTCCATGCGGTTGGCCTGCAGACTCAGGTTGTTGCGCAGGGCCAGCTGCATGGCTCCGAGCAAGTCCAGGGGCAGGGGATCTGCGGATAAGCTGCTCCAGCCGAGGAACAGCAATAAAATCAAAAACCAGCGGCGATTAAAAGCATTCATTCAAGTTTCCCCCTCAATCCCGGGAATTTTCCCTATTATTTTAACCAATTTTAAAATAAATACAATCGGGCAAAGGGGGAAATACCCGGTAAAACTCCATATTTCGGCTTAGGCAAAGGGACTAAACAAACGTTGGGATTATTCGGCTTTTTTGAGGGTCGTTACCTTATCCAGGGCGGCTTTGACATCGATCAAGCCCGCTCCCTGGGTGTTGGGGCCGGATTTTCCCACTTTACGGCAGGTGGAAGTGAGAATTTCCTTGACCTGATCGGGGGTTAAATCGGCTTTGGCTTCATAAAGCAAGGCCGCTAAGCCCGCCACCTGGGGGGAAGCATACGAAGTGCCGTCGTCCGGGTCGGTGGCCCGGCGGCCCTTGAAGACAAAATTATATTCGGCGAAAAACTTTTCAACCGCAGCCTTTTGCTTTGGTTTGGATAATTTGGGAAAATTTTTCGGCAAGTTGAGTTTTTCTCTGGAACCGGAAGACTCCCTGAACAACTCCGGGCTGTTTTCCAGGTATTCGATTTGTTCATCCGGGGTTAAACAGGAAAGAGCGTCGGCTAATTTATCGATTTTGTTTATTCTGGCGCTGCTTAAAGAGACAATGCCTTCTCCGGGAGCCAGCAAATCGGGTTTTTCCACCCCATCGAAAGTGGGGCCCTGGCTGGAAGTCAATTCGCCGTAATAACCCGCGTTTTCCCCGGAAACGGTGTTTTCATTCAAGGCCGAGCCCACGGCGATTACCCGCGGGGACACGGCGGGCGTGATAACGCTGAACTCTCCGGCTTCATTTCCGGCGGCGCAAACCACGGTGATGCCGGCTTCCACGGCTTTTTCCACCGCCCACTCCACCGGATTGTATTCCTTGAAAAAATAAGGCGGGGATTGCATTACCGGATCCAAAGGGCCGATTTCGGGCAAATGCCCGGTGGACAGATTGATTACTTTTATCCCGTGCTGGTCTTTATGATCGATTACCCACTGCACGGCCTTGACCAGATTGGAATTCTTGATCTTCCCGTGGCGGTCGCCCACTTTGATCAGAGTTAAATCGGCTCCCGGAGCCATTTTCAATACATCTCCGGTTACATGGGTGCCGTGCCCGGCGGGGTCGTTGGGCTCAAGACTGCCCTCGGCCAGGTCGAGCCAGGCCCGGGGTTTTATTCCGGGAAAGGAAAAGCCGCTGTCGATTACCGCCACTCCCACTCCCCGGCCGGTGTAATCATAAACTTTGCGGGCTTCGTCCAGGCGGGTGAGACGGGCTACCGGGTCGATTTTTCTCATCAAGAAAGCGGTTTCGGGAATGATTTTCTTGATGATTTCGGGATTATTGACCGATTTCACCCCGGCGGACCGCCCGGTCAGCTGCAAGGTATCCTTGTCCCGCTTGGGAGAAGGAACCGGGACGGCTTTCTTAAACGGTTTATCCGCTGAAATTTTGGAGTTTTTAACGCCGTTCGCCACGGGATTTCGGGAAATCGGTCCGGTCATTTCGATGCTCTCTTTTAAAAATAATTAAGTAACTATATTTTTATTATAACCCCGATTTGCCTGCAAAATGTTACAAAAATGTTAAAAAAATCCAACTCCCGGAAAAGATTAGTCCCTGCCGGAAGGTCATTTGGGCTTTTTCGGCTAATTTTATAAGCATCTAAGAAATAAAAAACAGGAGGAACAAAATGAAAAAAATCTTAGCTTTGACCCTGATGACCGTGTTTTTCCTCGGCCTGGCGGGAACCCTTTGGGCGGAACCGGCCAACGATCTGTTCGACTTGCTCAATCGAGTGAAACAAGAAATCAACCTGCAGCTTAAACACACCGACCGCGACCTCTCTCTGGCCGCCAAGGAAATGAGCCGGGACAACCTGAAACCCGAAGAGAGCCGGAAAATCCTCCTTCAGCTTTCCCAGACCAACCCGGCCGTTATCGACTGCGCTTTCGTCAACCCCGAAGGGATCATGAAAATGGTGGAACCCAAAACTTACAAGAAATCCGAAGGCCGGGACATCAGCTCCCAGGAACAAATGAAAAAGCTCCGGGAAACCAAAAAACCGGTAGCCAGCAATTATTTCTTCTCCATCGAAAAAACCAAAAGCCTGGATTTTGAATACCCCATCAATAAAAACGGGAAATTTTTGGGCTCGGTCAGCCTGATGGTCAACCCGGAAAAATATTTCGGCGTCCACATCCGCAAAATGGGGCTGGAAAAAGAAAAAAGATACTACTGGACGGTGATCCAGACCGATGGAACCATGCTTTACGACACCGACAACACCCAGATCGGCAAAAATGTTTTCACCGATCCTTATTATAAAAAATACCCGGATATCCGCCGGGTGGTGAAAAACGTTACCCAAATCAAGTCCGGCTCCGACATCTATACGGAAACCGAACACCACACCCAGGGAACCGTGCAGGTTTACTGGGATACGGTAAAAATCTACGGAACCGAGTATAAAATCATGAACATGAAACTGATCTCGGAAAAGAAAATCTAACCATACCGCTCAACTTAATAAAAGGAGAATATTGATGAAAAAATTCTTAACGGTTTTTCTGCTCTGTATGTTTATCCTGGGGGCGATGGCGGCCTACGCCGACCAGAGCATGGTGGAAGACCAATCCAACCAGATGATCGCCAAAGCCAGAAACGCCGTGGTGGACCAGCTGGAAGGCTTGTCAATGGAAATGACCGCCGCCGCCAAAGTCATGGCGATAGACGTGGGAAATCAGACCGCCGGCCTGCGGATCCTCAACGCCCTAAGCGACAAGATTCCCGGGGTGGTGAGCTGTTCGGTGATCGACCAGACCGGATTTTCCTTCCTGATTTTTCCCCAGGAATACAACTACTTAAAAGGCCGGAACATGGCCAACTACGCCCACTACCTGAAGGTGCAGGAAAGTAAGAAACCGGTAACAAGCCGCTATTTCCTGGCCGAGGAAGGAGTCCTGGCCCTGGAAGTCCTGCAGCCGGTGCTGGATGAAAACGGAAAGCTGATCGGGGTAATCAGCGTAATCTTCGATCCGGGAGCCTTTTTGGCCCAGGCCTTAAAGCCCCTCAAGCTCAATCCCGACAAGATCGCGGTTTCGGTAACCCAGACCGACGGCTGGATTTTATACTCTCCCCTGCCCAGCCTGACCGGGATGAATTATTTCCGCATCCCCCGTTATCAGAAAAACAAGGAATTAATGGCCCTGGGACACAAAATCTGCGCCGAGCCCATGGGAACCGCCGATTACAGCGCGCCCTACAACGATAAAACCTACCAGTTGCACGGCGAATGGAGCACCATCACCCTTTTCGGCACCAACTGGCGGCTGCTCACCGAGAAAGTCCTAAAAATCAATAAATAAACCGGGCGTATATTATTTAAAAAACCGGCCGAAAACAGGCCGGTTTTTTATTCCGGCGAAAGGGATGAAACGGATAGTTGGATAATTATTATCTTAGGATTAATTTAAATTTACATAAGGAGGAACCCCAATGAAAAAATTCCCGGCGCTCTTATTGCTCATGGTATTATTCCTGGCTTTCTTGCCGGCTGCGGCCGATGACCAGATCCCCCAGTCCCAGATGCTGGATCAAGCCCGGCACGCTCTCCAGGGAGTACTGAACCAGATGGATGACAACCTCACCGCCGCGGCCTCTTCCCTGACCGTCCTTCCCCCCAACACTCCGGACAGCGACAAGGTGCTGGATAAACTCTCCCAGTCGCTCCCCGGCATGGTGGACTGCGCCATGATCAACACCGACGGCATAGTGACTGCGGTAAAACCCGACGACTATATGCGCTTTGAAGGCAAAGACATCTCCGACCAGGCCCAGTTCAGCAAATTGCGCAAGACCTTGAAACCGGTTACCAGCAGGCTTTTCAGTTCGGAAGAAGGCTACGAGTCCATCGCTTTTCAATATCCCATCATTACCCCGCAAGGCAACTGGATCGGAGCCGTCAGCGCCCTCACCGACATTACAACATTTGTGGGCAGCGTGCTGGAGCCGCTCAATAAGGAGGGCGCCCAAAAATATTATTTTACTGTTATGCAGAAAGACGGCTGGATCGTTTATGACTCCGACCCCGCCCAGATCGGCTTGAATTTATTCAAGAACCCGATTTACCAGAAACAAACCGAATTGCTGAAAGCCGGCAAGGACTTCTGCCAGAAGGCCGCCGGAAACGCGGTTTACACCGCCAGTTACCAGAAAACCAACTACACCGTGAAATCCATGTGGGATACCGTGGTGCTCTACGGCACCGAATGGCGGATCATCGTGGAAAACATCATTGGAGAAAAAGCCCCGATCCCCGGGAAATAAATCGAACCCCCAAAATAGCTCTAAAAACCGGCCGAAAAGCCGGTTTTTTTTCTTAGTTCCGAAAGGGGAATGAGCGGTTTTTGGCTAATTATTCATTGAGGTTAGCTTTGCCGCATCACTCTACTTTATCCAAAACAAGGAGGGGAACCATGAAAAAATTCATCCCGGCTTTTATCCTGGCGATTCTATTTCTGAGCTTGCTGCCCGCCCTGGCCATCGACGCCCCGGTAAACCTGCCGCAAGTTACCGAAAAAGCCCGCCACAACCTGCAAACCGCCCTGGATCAAATCGAGATCAGCCTTTCTTCGGCGGAAAAAGCTCTGGCCCTCACCGATTATCAAAGCTCCGCCTCGCACGGCATTTTAAAGGATTTAGCCGTTTCTATCCCGGGAGCAATAGATTCCCTGATTATTTCCCCCCAAGGCGTGATTAAAGTAGTGGAACCCGAAGCCTATGCCAAATTCGTGGGCAAAAGCGTAGCCGGTCAGGAACAGTTCTCAAAAATAATGCAAAACCACAAGCCCATGTTAAGCCTGCTCTTTGCCCCCCTGGAAGGCGGAAAAGCAGTAGTGGCCCACTACCCGCTCTTCACCCATCAGGGCAAATTCGACGGCACCCTCTCCCTGCTGCTCAACTCCGAGGCTTACCTGGGCAACCTGTTCTCCCAGCTCAGCCAGGAACTGGATAAAAAATATTATTTCACCGTTATCCAAAAAGACGGCACCATTTTATACAACCCCTTAAGCGAGCAAATCGGGCTCAACCTGTTTACCGATACTTATTTCGACAAGCAAGGCGATTTCCGCAGAGCCGTCAAGCAAGCGGTAAGCTCCGAAAAAGGGCAAACCACCTACCAGGCCACCAAGGAAAACCAGGAAGTTACCGTGGGCTTGCGCTGGGAGACGGTTTCTCTGTTCAATACCGAATGGCGGGTGCTGGTCATGGAAGTGCTGAAAGAGAAAATCACCGCTCCCCAGAGCCGGAACGATCAACCCCTGGCCAAGAACAGCCAGCCTGCGGCTCCAATTCAGGTGAAGCCGGTAACGGCTAAACCGGTGAAACCCGCGGTTCAGGCTCAAAAAAAAACAGCTAGTTCAGCCGTAAAATTTCCCGAACTCCCGGGATCTGAAAAAATCGCCCTCTACGGCTTGATGAAGCTGTCCGATTCCTATATTAATAAAACCCAGGACTGCCTGAAGCTGCTGGCGAAAACCCAGGAAGTCCAGTCCCTGGACTGGAGCAAAATGAAGGGACTGCTGACGGGGCTGGAGAAACTCACCATCACTTCGGTGGTGATTTTCGGCCTGCCCGACGGCTCTTATTACACGGTAGATAAGGGAAAAGTCAAACAAAATCTTAAAGACCGGGAGTATTTTCCGGTTTTAAAATCCGGGAAAACCGTCAATAATTATCTGGTGGTGAGCAAATCCACCAAACAAAAATCCGTGGTGGTAGGCGTACCCCTGATGAAGGACGGTAAATTTGCCGGACTGATCGGAAGCTCGATGTTTCTGGAAAGCCTGAGCAAGCGTTTAAGAAAAGACCTTAAACTGCCCGACAACTGCGTGTTCTACGCGCTTACCCCCAAAGGGGAAGCCGCCCTGCACAGCGACCCCTCCCAGATTTTTCTTTATCCCAATAAACTCAACTCCGCCAGCTTGAAACAGGCGGTAAAAACCATCCTGAGCCAGAAAGAAGGCCGGGTGGAATACCGCTACAAGAATACTACCCGGGCCTTGATCTTCACCACCTCCTCCGATACGGGCTGGAAATACTGCCTGGGAGTGGTGGAAAAATAAATGGCGGTTTTCCGCTACCGGGCTAAAAGTCCTCAAGGCAATAATTTCAAAGGCCTGGTGAGGGCTGATGACCCGGAACAAGCCCGGAATTTCCTCAACCGGGAAGGCCGTTCGGCGATTAAAATCCAACCTTACCGGGGAACTTTGCCCTGGTTTACGATTGTCATATTTTCCTTGATGAGCGGGATTCTGCTTTTGGCTCTGGGGATGGCGGGTTGGATAGGAGTAAGAAATTATCTCAACTACCGCCTGCTCAGCCGGGAAGGGATTGTCACCCGGGGGGTGATGGAAAGCCCGACGCTGGATTATCAGGGTAAGCAACGCGATTATTACCGCTATCCCTATCATTACAAAGACCTCCAGGGCCGGGTTCACCGGGGCTGGATCAAAGAAAGCGGAGCCTTGTTTTCCCGCACCGATTATTTCAGCCGCAAAGAACTGGGCGGCATTCCCGGGCCGGGAGAAACCCTGGGCGTCACTTTTTTAAAGACCGACCCCCGGATCCATGTGCCTTTTCCTCTCACCCCTAAAAGTATCGCCCGCCCGCTTATTCAGGGCGGATTAATGGTTTTAATCCTGGCGCTGGCGCTGGTTTTTTTGTTCTGGGGGTTGCTTCAAACGTTGAAAACCGCCCGGGAATCCGCCGGAAGCCAAGATCCGGGAGAACCGGGAGAGAGTTTTGTTTATACCGAATTTCAGAGCCAGTATTACCCGGTTGATCCTCCCCAAAAAGTCAGGGTGATGATTGACGGGATACCACAAGAAAAAACCCTGGTCGGCAGGCTGGAAAGGGTGGGCTGGAGGTCTCACCTGCAGCTTTTGGCTTGTCTGGCGGCATATTACCTGCCTTCGCTGCTTTTGCTGGATCTTTTGCCTGCAGACCGGCTGACCTGGGAGGGCAGACTAATTCCCGGCTGGCAGCTGGCCTTGGGGCTTTCAGTCTTTGTCCTGCCGGTAGCGGTTATTTTGCTGGCTTGGAAAAAAAAGCCCTGGGTGGTAATTTTGGGAGCCGGGGCCTCGGCCCTGCTGCACCTCTGGAGCCTTAAAGCCCTGAGCGCCGCCGGAAGCCAACAAGCCGGGTACGCCAAAGTGGTTTTCAACAACCTGGGGATGGCGATTCTCGCTTGGGGGCTTTCCCTCGCCTGCCTGATGGCGGCCGAGCGATGGCAGAAATTAAAGGACTGGCTGGATCTGGAAAAACCGGTTTATCTGGAAGATCAAGAGGAGGATTGAAGCAGTGAAAATTTTTATCAGGTTCTTTCAGCTTTTTCTGTTTACGGTGGGAATGATCGTGCTGTTCAGTTATCTGTTCCCTCCGGTGAGCCCCCGGCCGGTTTTGCCCGGAATAGAAACCCCATCTCATCGGGCCTTTTTCAGCCGGATGGCTCCGGGAGAAGACATCAACTGGGACGTTTTGAAGTCCGACTTGGGTTGGACCCTGGCTTTTCTAATTCCGGTTTTCTTGTTTATGGAAGTGGTGATTCTGACGCACACTACCCGAATCAGGCACTATGGCAAAAATCACCTGGAAAAAATGCCGGGGCTGGAAGAAATGACCCGCCCCAAATGGCCCTGGGAATTATATCCTTAAAAAAAGGAAAACACTCGGTAAAAGCCAAAATCTGAATTTATGAGCCGGAAAATTTTTTACGGGCTGATCACCGTTCTGGGACTGGGATTTTTACTAATTTTCCCGCCCTACCTTAATTCCGGCTGCTGCAAGGAATTAGGACTCACCGGAGGGAGCAATTTTCTGCGTTTCGGGCTGGGAATTTGCCGGCATATTTATTGGGGAATCTGGCTGCTGGAAATCGCCTGCTGGCTGCTGGCGACCGCTTTCCTTTATTTTAGGATTAAAATCCGCGACGGCGCTCTGATTTTGCTGATTTCCGGGCTGGCCGTCCTGAGCCTCGCCTTTACTTTCGTCCTCCAGCCTTATTACCAGCTGGCCGACCCGGTAACCGCGATATTCCTGGTCTGGATGACCGCGGGACTGACTTATTTAATCATTTCCCGCTGCCAGATGCAGTATAATCCGGAATGGGAAGAAAGAAAAAAACGGATCAGCCACCAGCTGCTGAAAGCCGGACTGCTGTTTCTAGTGGTACTGAGCGAAGCCTTGCTAATCCTGGGCTGGCTGTTTTTTTTAAACTGCAAGCTGCCTAAGGGATAGGCCTGCCGGGTTTAAGGTTCGGCGCTAAGCTGGTCGAACCAACTCTGCTGGGTGGAAAGCATTTGCCGGGTATCAACCACCCAATCCTTTACGGTAGCCAGAGAAGATTTGGCGGTATTGACCGCCGCGGCTAGCTAGTCTATTCCAGTTTCTCAGATTGGTATGGCTTGAGAAGTCCGCAGAAAGATTACACCCGAGATTAAAAGCAGCCACCAGCCGGACAATAAACCTTCTATGGAGTCGGCGAAGGCTCGGGCTGGTTTACCTGGTCGAACCATCCCTGCTGGCCGATAATCATCTGCCCGGTATTGACCACCCAATCCTTAACGCTGCTGAGGTTGCTAAAAGCAGTATCCGCCGCCTCATGAACCCCCTGGGCCCAGCCTCTTATATTGATTACATGAGAAGCCAGACTCTGAAAAACTCCCAGTTGATTAAACAAAGTATCGCCCAAGCCGCCCATCACGCCAGCTTGGGAACTGGCCTGGGTAAAAGTAGTCTGGTTGCTGGTGACCAGCCCCCCGACCTGCCCCAGGCCGCTGGTCCGGTTCAAGCTGCCGCTGTTGATCTGGCCGACCAGGTTTTGAATGTCGTTATTATTTTGAGCGATCTGGGTTCCCGCGGGATTGATCTGCGAGGTAACGATGGAATTCATTTGGTTGATGTTGGCTTGAATGTCCTGAACCGCCTGAACCGCCTGGCCGTAATTGGCCAGCATCTCCTGGGTGGTGGTCTGGGTATTGCTCAGCCAGCGGTTTAACTGCCCCACCTGGCTGCGGTAACCGGCAAACCAGATATTGAGATTGCGGACTTCCTGAGCCAGTTGGTTGTAACCATTCCACATCCCTCCGGCCCATCCGGCGGTAAGCCAGCTGTTGCCGGCAGCGTTAACCGCGGCCATTTCCCCGGCCTGGTCGCCCAGCAGCCGGTTGGCGGCATCCACCTGGGCCTTGATTTGCGCATACTGGTCGTTGACATCGGAAACCTGGCTGTTAAGCTGGCTCATGGCGTTATCATAGCCCAGACTGCCGGCGTTAAGCCGGTTGCTGAGATCGCGAATGGCGTTGAACTGGTCTTGCGAGTCGCGGGCGTTGGCCATCAGGTCGCCGTTGACCAGGCCATAGAAACTGTTGAGCCGGCTGTTGAAGTTGCCGGTCAAGGCGTTGGCCCAGTTGACGATGGCCAGATCGGCCCCGCTGCTTTGGGCGATTACCCTGGCTCCGCCCGGAGCGCTGTGGGTGGCGAACAGCCAGTCATACCCGTAACCCCGGGGGTCGATATCCTGCCAGCCCCCGTTGATGAACACCTGCACCTGGCGGTGGTTGCTGGAGTAACCTGTAGCGAAAGTCAGGATCCGGGCCCCGTACCCGGCATTGGTGAAAGCATTGAACATCAAATCGCTCAAACCCCAGCAGTCGTATGTGCCGCCATGCCAGGAGTGAGTCCGGCTGCCCGGCAGGCTGTACATGATGTCGGCCACCGAAGGCAGGCTGACCCCGCCCCTTCCGCCTACCGAGATGCCGGGGGGCGGAGGAGTGTCAATCTGGCGCTGCTGCAAGATAACAACCCGGGGGCGAAACGCCGGAGGAACGACCAAAGGATTAGTGACTGCGGTAGTAGTAACGGTGGTAACCGGAGGAACCAGGGTGTCGGGGGGGATGGTGGTGTCGGGATTCAACCGGGTAGTCACGGCGGCCATTAAACCGGTACGCACCGCCACATCCAGGTAAAACTGCCCGGAAACCGGGAAGCGGACTTTCCCTCGCTGACTGGAGATCCCGATACGCCAAAGCCGGGTATTTAAACCGGATTGTCCTCCGGAAGGAATGGGCTCGAAACTCAAGGCGGTCAGGTTGGAGGCTACCGTCATTTCAACCGGCGAACCACGAAGGGGGATGATCCGCTTAGTTAAAGTCCGGTCGCTTTCTACCAGGTACTCAATTTGTTCCTCCTTGTTGTTATGAAAGACCATGCCGGCCAAGGCGTTGGGGGGGAGGACGCCGTCGTGAGAACCGATGGTATAGCCGGAGATTTGGTGGCGATTAGATCCGGCATTATTATTACCCCCGCCGTAAGAAGTATCGTTGAAAGTCACCGAGCCGTAACCGTCTACCGGCAAGCGGCAACTGCGCAGGTCGCTGATGATGATATCCACCGCGGTCAAGCAGTCGCGCTTAGCCTGGGTATCGAACATATGAGTACTGACGATGCGGCTGGTGGACCAGAAAGATCCTGCGATAATCCCCAACACGATGAGAAACAGGAAACTGGCCAGCATCATTTCAGGTAAAGTATAGCCTCTGGTTCTTAGTTTCATCATTCACCCCCATAAACGATTTATTCTATATTCACTATAACATATTTACCAAATAAAGCCATTAGTGATTTCTTCCTATTTGCAAGGAAATTTATTTTCTTCGGGGAATATCTCCGGCTATGGAAATCAAAATCGACCGGCTGATCCGCTCAAAACGCAGAACCTACCTGCTGGAAATCAGCCCCGATGGGGAACTGATCGTCAGGGTGCCCAAACGCCTCAGCCGGCAAGCCGTGGAACGGGTAGTGGCTCAAAAAGCCGCCTGGATTATCAAACACCAAACCAAAGCCAGGGAACAAATCAAGGCCATCCGAATCCGGAATTTCACTCCCGGAGAAACCCTGCCCTTGCTGGGGCGGGAATATCCCATCCAGAGCGTTCCCACCGGACGCAAAGCTGCGGAATTCAAGGAACAGGCCTTCCGGCTGAAGGAGAACGCCAAAGATCCCCAAAAAGCCCTGGAAAAATGCTACCGGGAAAAAGCCTGCGAAATTTTTACCCAAAGGCTGCAACTTTACGCCCAAGCCCTGGGTTTTCAATACCGGCAGATTAGAATCAGCGGGGCCCGGAAACGCTGGGGTTCCTGCAGCTCCAGGGGCTGCATATCCCTGGCCTGGCGGCTTTTAGCAGCTCCCCTGGAAATCGTGGATTATGTGGCGGTGCATGAACTGCTGCACTTAAAAATCAAGAACCACTCCCCCAAATTCTGGCAGGAACTGGAAAAAATCTACCCCGGGGCGCATCAAGCCCGCAAATGGCTGCGCGAAAACCAGGGCAAGCTAACCTGGAGTTAAAACAGCAGCGTGAGCAGGAAAAGCACAAAAGTCAGCGGGGGAATGACCCAGAAAGCCAGGTGATAATAACGCTCGGCTAGTTTAACCTGCTGCAGCTCCCTTTTGCGCATGATCAGCACCGTGAGGATTAGATTGACCATGAAGCTGCCGTAACTGGCCAGGAACAGCTTATCCAGCAGGGTGAGGTAGCCTACCTGGGGCAGCGAGGAAGTGGCGCTGAGGTGAAACATCACCGCCGCCAGCAGGGTGCCGGTAACCAGGGTCAGCCGGTTGGCGATGTCGTCCACCCCGACAAAAAGCGCCAGCATGGAAATCACCAGCATGAAAATCAAGGGAACCACGACTTTCATGAAAGAAGTCAGGCGGTTGCGGGTAATGGAAATGGGAAAGGTGACAAAGGAATAATTCAGCCCCAGGTAAGGAATGTCGGCAAAGCGCAAGTCCCCGTCGCACATATCCCAACCCGATAAACTGAGGGCCGGAGCCATTTGGGTATTGATTCCCACCGAATCCAGAATATGCTTGATGGTCATGCGTTCCTGAGGTTTCAGCTCTTCCTGAATGGTGTAATAACTGGAGTCTTCGTTGGGCTGGTAATATTTATGGATGATTTTGAGCGATTCCTCATCCAGCTTGCCTAAAATTTCCTGGTCGAAAAATTCCCGGCGGAAATATTCGGGAATAACCACGATGTCCTGATCGCTTACCAGCTTGACATAGGGCATGGGATCCATCGCCTGGAGCTGAATGGAAAGGTCGTGGCGGTCGAGAGGAAAATCTTTAAAATCCAGCTGGGTGTCGATGAGGGCCGAAACCCAGAACCCCAGTTTACTGTGACGCACCGGATCCAGATCGTAGCGGGTGACTTTGAACTTGTCGGAATTATTCTCGATCTTGATTTCCCCGTTGACCAGGGAAAAGGGGAAATGGCGGTCGAAATAATCGGTTTCCTGAATCAATTCAAAAGCCGCGATTTTTTCCCGGGGGGTAAGATGAGGATTGAGGTAATAAACCAGATTGGCGCGATCTGGCAAATAATAGCGGGAGATCTCCAGCCTTTGCTTCGGGGGCAGCTTCGTAAACAAATCAGTCTTGAAATCGTTATAGTCGATTAAATGGGGAAGCGCGGTGGAGGGGTATTCCAGCTCCAGGTAAAACTCCGTATCGTACTTGCCGGTTTCCAGGTTGAAATTGTCGATCTTGACCACTTCCATGGCGGTTTTAACCAATTCCGGATGAACGGGAAGGGATTTGCGGTTGAGTTGCTGAGCGAAACCCTGAACCTGGCTCAAAACCAGCGCCAGCAAAACCAATGCCATAAACCGAGTGAAGCTTCTCATATCCTCCTCCAATGGGCTTAAATTAGCAAGGCTAAAGTGTAAAACAAGGCGGTCAGGGGCAGCACCACCCAGAAAGCCATCCGGTAATAACGCTGCAGCAAATGGGTTTTCTTATTCTCCCGGCAATGCAGGAGAATGACCGTGAAAATCAAGTTGAGCACAAAGCTGGCGTACCCGCAGAGGAACAATTTATCCACCAGCGTCAAATACCCCACCGGGGGCAGGGCGGAGGTGGCGCTGAGGTGAAACATCACCGCGGCCAGCAGGGTGCCGGTGACCAGGGTGAGGCGGTTGGTGACGTCCTCAATGCCGATAAACAGGGCGAGCAACGAAATAATGATCATAAAAATCAGCGGCACCACTACCTTCATAAACGAAGTGTAATGGTTGCGCACGATAGTGATGGGAAAAACCGCCGAGGCAATACTCATCCCCAGGTAGGGAATATCCCCGAACTTGATTTCCCCGTCCTGCAAATCCCAGCCCGGGAGAGCCAGGTCGGGGGGAAGCTGGGTGTTGACTCTGATGGAGTCCAGGATCCGCTTGATTCTCCGGCGTTCATTGGGCTGGATTTTATTCTGGATGGTATAGTAGCTTTTGTCCCGGTTGGGCCGGTAATATTTCATGATGACTGCTAAATTCTCGCCCTTAAGCTTGGGGCGGACGGCTTGGAGGAAAAAATCGTAGCGGAAAAACTCCGGGATCACCACGACATCCCGGTTGGGAACAAACTGTAAATCAAGCTGGAGTTCTGCGACCGAAAGAATAATGGAGAGATCCTGGCTGTCCATGGGGTAATCGCGAAAATCCAGGTCGGTATCCACCCGGGCCTCCACATCATAGACGAGCTGGTTGTGATTCACCGGGTCGAGCTCGTAGCGGGTGACTTTATAGTCGCCGGTATAGGGATCCTGGGAAATTTTGCCGTTCACCATGTCGAAAGGAAAATGTTTTTCAAAATAATCCGAGGCTTTGAGCAGCCGGTAGGCGGCGAGCTTTTCTTCACGAATCAGGCCGGGCTTTAAATGATAGACAAACGCGTCCCGGTCGAGCAGGTAATATTTCAGGATTTCCCGGTTTCTCTCCGGGGTCAGCCTGGCTTCCACGTCTTTTTTGAAACTCTCATAATTGATCGCATGCGGCAGGGCGACGTCGGGATATTTTAAGAAGACGGTAAAGTCGGCGTTATACTTTCCGGTGGCCATCTCCAGCCCGCTGATCTGGGTAACCGCCATCACCAGCTCCACTTTTTCGGGGGGGGGAGTCAATTTGTTACCGGACCAGGCGGGGCAGGCCAGCAGAAATAGCAGCAACAGTAACGGGGCAAACAATTTACCGGGTTTGTTCATTAGCTCCTCCCAGGCTTAAAATTTAAAAAGCAATTTTCCCCTTATCCCGCAGCTTTTCCTTCCGGGCTAGCTCCGGGGTTTTTCTTCTCCCAGCCTTTTCACCGCCAGGGCCGAAACCACCATCGAGAGCAGGTAAACCAGGCCGCCCAGCAGGTAAACATTGCGAAAGGCCCCGTTCAAGACCGAAAGGGGAAGTTTCGCCGCGGATAAACTGGTGATTCCGGAAGGCAGGCCGTAGGAGAAGACGGTCTCGAACACCGCAACGCCGACAATCAGGCTGAGACTGGTAAGTACCCGAAAAGACCCGGAAAACACTCCTTCCTGGCCCGCAGGAGCCAGGCTCATCATCTGGTGGTTGTTGGGCGAGACAAACGTCCCGAAACCCGCCGCCTGCCAGATCAGGTAGATGATTACCGGAATCAGCCCGGCGTACCCCAGGGTGAAGGCGAAGAGCAGGCAGGCCAGGCCGCTGTTCAGCATCCCGAAGATGCAGAGCTTGCGGGGCAGAATCTTGTCCGAAAGCTTGCCCGACCAGGGGCTGACCACCATGTAAACCAGGGAATAAATCAGAAAGATCAGCCCGGCCTTTTGCGGGGAAAGCCCGCGATCCACCTGGAGGTAAAAGGGCATCAAGAAAGTGTTGGCCGAGTTGAACATAAAGGCCAGGAAAGCCGCGAGCATAGTGTAGAGAAACTCCCGGTCGGCAAAATAGCTGAGTTCCACGATGGGGTCGCGATGACGTTTTTCCCACCAGACCAGGAAAGTCAACAGCAAAATCGAGGCGAAGAAACTCCCCGCGATGGGCATCGAGCTCCAGCCCAGCTTTTTCCCCATGTTGAGAGCGTAAACCAGGGCCGACAAGCCGACAAAGCTGACCAGCGAACCCAGCCAGTCGAAGGGGAGGCGGGATTTTACCGCCGGTTCCTTGGGGATCACCAGGTAAGCTACCACAATGGCGGCCGCCCCCACCGGGACATTGACCCAGAACACCCATCGCCAGGACAAGTAGCCGGTGATGAAGCCCCCCAGGGGCGCGCCCAGGGAAATCCCCAGGGCGGAGAAAGTGGCGAAGATCCCGAAAGCCCAGCCGATGATCTTGGGGGGGAGAAACTTGGGGATGATGGTGAAGGCCGATATCCCCAGCATGGCCCCGCCCAGCCCCTGAACTCCCCGAAAAACCAGCATCCAGGTCAAGTCGGGGGCGAAGCCGCACAGCAGGGAACCCGCCGAAAACAAGGCATAGCCGCTGATAAACAGCCGTTTACTGCCGATTAAATCGGAAACTTTGCCGAAGAGCAGCAGGGTGCTGGTGAGAAAGAGCAGGTAAACCAGCACCAGGCGGGAAGCCGCCGCGGTGTTGATGTTGAAATAATGGGAGATGGTGGGCAGAGCGATGTTGAGGATGTAGGCGTCCACTCTGGACATAAACGAGGTGAAAGCCACGCTGAGCACCAGCCAGAACTGTTTTCGCCGGTCGGTGATGATGAGATCTCCCCACGCCGGTGGGGTTTTATGAGGAACCTCAACCCTGCCGTTCATTTACGCCTCGAAAAAACCACGCCCTAAATGCCTCGAACATACTTCTTTAAAATAAAAACTGCGGCCCCCGCCGCCCTTTACTATTTTAGGCGGGAGGGGGAGCGATTCCTGCCGGGAAAATAAGAAGGTAAAGCCCGAGAGCTGAGCCAATATATAATCCGTCTTTGGCGGGGATAAATTTCTGAAGGGGTAACTTCTTTTAAGAGGGGAATATTTAATATTGTTAAAAAGAAGGGCAAATTATCATAAAAGCTTAATACCAAATCTTGCTCCCATTCTCACATTTCCTAGCCGGGGGCTTTCATAAATTCAGTTAAACCTAAGCCGTTTGGTATTGTCTAGTTTTTGTCTAGTTTTGTCTAGTTTCTTGTTATTCCGTTAAAACCCAATATCCGGTTCGCTGTCCGCCAGAATGAAGTATTTTACCGGCCACCTTTAATTCTTGCAGCAAATTAGTAATATCTTTTCTCTTCAACTCTGGAAAAACATCGCGGAAATCTTGAGCGTATCCTTTTTTATTCTTTTTCAAGTGGTTTAAAATCAATAGCTTTTTCTGTTCTCTGGAAGTACCTACCAGCCGGGTATAAACCCCGGTCTTGCCTTCCTGGGCGTAATAATTATGGGAAAGGATATACTTGGCCCCGCTGGTTCCCCCGATTTTCTCGATAATTCCCAGTTCCAGAAATTTTTTCCGGTATTCCGGGTTTTCCGCCGCTTGATTTTCCCGGATGGTTTCCAGTTCGCAAATTTCCTCGAAAGTCAGGGAAATCTGCTTGTCATTAGCTACCCGCTCCAAGAAAAGCACGAAATTCAAGTCTTTCACCTGGGCGGGAATCCTTAAAACTACTGAAAAATCATCGCTTGGGGATAAATCCGGCTTACCCTTGCCGTCCCGGATGGTGCGGTCAAAAATATCGTCCATCCCCTGGCCGGAGCGTTCCACCAACCCGGCTTTTTCAAAGGTTTCGGCGATTCTGCGGTTTCTCCAGCTCGATTTTTCTAAAATATTTTCCTGGGTAACTCCGAAGGGAAACCCTCCCGGACTTTCAATCCTGAATTCCTGGGGAGAAGCTTTGATAAAAATCGAGCCGTGGTTGATATGGTAGTCCCGATGTTCCACTGCGTTCAGCAGGGCTTCCCGAATGGGTTTCTCGCTGAAAGCGAAAATTTCCCTTTGAAACAAGCCGTCCTGGTAAGGGAAGCGCAAATTGCGGGCGTTAACCGCCTCCCAGATTTTATCGTAAACGGCGAAAAACGGCTCGCGCCAGTTGATTCTGAAATCATAATTGGTTTTTCCGTGTTCCTGACGCCACTCGAAGATGATTTCGCTGCCGGGGAGCAACTGGTCAATTTTTCCCTTTTTGCCCAGCAAAATCAAAGCGGCGTAAGTAAGCCCTCCCTCGGTTAACAGCCCGGCTGAGGAGAGCAGTTTTTCCGGGGAAAATTCCAGGTAATCTTTCCGCCCGGCTTTCCTGACCCAGCTTTTACGAAGATTGTTAAAAGCAGTGGAATCGATATCTTTGAGGGAAAAATTGCTTACCGGCTGACTAGAAAAATCCGGCTCAGTTTCGTTGAGGATTCTTTTCAAGGTATGGGCATCCATCTCCGTGAGAGATTCCCCGGCCCGCATGGGAAAGCGGTATTTTCCGGTAGATTGAACCGGCTGGCCCGGAGGGTGAGGCGGGGCGTGAAAAATTAAAACCCGACCCTGGGGGTGGATTAATTCTTCCACTTCCACCCTGATTTTCAGCTTGTTGAGCAATTCATGAGGTAAAGTGTTGTGAGTTCCGAAAAAAGCTTTACTGCCGGTTACCCTTCTCCGGTCGTCAACCCCCAAAATTAATTTTCCGCCTCCCTCATTGGCCAGAGCGGCGCAATAATCCGGCAAATCCTTGTCGGAGCTGAAACTGTTTTTCGCGGTTTTAAATTCCAATTGGCAGCCTTCCGGCCCGCTCAACCATTGATTAAACTCCTCAACCGTAGTCATCGGATATTTACCTTAATCGCTTTCCCGGCCCCATTGCCGAAGATGCCCGCCTAAAATGATTTATTTAGGCAAAAATTCGCCAAAAACCCAAGCCCCCCCTCCCCAGGAAAAAGTTCCCTTCCGGAGAAAATAGGCACGGGGGAGATTATTTTTTTAGGAGGGGACAATGAGCGAAAGCAAACCTATTTTAATCGTGGGGCTGGGGATGGTGGGCTTGATTCACGGCTACGCCCTGGCTCAGGCGGGATTTGAAGTCATTCACAAAGTGAGGCCTGGGAAAACCGCCCGCGAAGAAATCACCATCGACCTGCTGGACTTGCGAAACCCCGAGCCGCAAAACCTGCTGGATATTTACCGCCCGAAACTCGTTAAGCGTTTAGAGGATAAGCTGGAATTTCAGCTGGTCATGTTCCCGGTTTCGGCCTCCCAAATGGCCGGGGCGGTGCGAGAAACGGCCTCCGTTATCGATCCGCTAAAAAGCCAATACCTGCTTTTCGGCAGCAACTGGGAAGGGCGGGCCGCCATCGATGAGATCATTCCGCATGAAAGCTATCTCTGGGGTTATTCGGCAGCCAGCGGAGGCTGGGGGGAGGACGGGGTGTTTTACGCCAATCTCCGGCCCGACTACCGGATCGGCGACCCCCAAAGCCGGGGAATCACTCCCCGGCTGGAAGAAGTCATCAAAATCTTTGCCGCCGCGGGGCTTAAGCCCGATTTTCAGCCCGACATCCTGGGCTGGCTGTGGATGCATTTCGCGCTCAACGCCGCCCTGGTGGGCAGCGCCCTCTATGCGGGCGGGCTGGACAAAATCACCGAGCAGGCCGAGCTCTCTTATTACGCGGGACGGGAAGGCTTAGCCGTGCTGGAAAAGCGGGGCTTGAAGCCGGAGGATTACCCCGACGCCAGGCCTTTCCTGGAGATGAGCCCCCGGGAATACGCCGAAAAATTCCTGAAACCATACGCCGAGCAACCCATCAGCCTGCGGGTTCAAAAGGCCGGGCATTTCAAGAGCAACCCCGAAGAAATGAAAAGCTTCGCCCGGGAAGTGCAAAAGACCGCACGGGAACTGGGGCTCCCCACTCCTCACCTGGACTTGATGGTGGAAAAGCCGGGGGGCTAGGGCGAGTTTTCGCGCCCCCGGGGGGGCCGGGGGGCTTCGCCAAGCGGGAAAATGATTTTTTTATCCCACGGTTGCGGTTTTATTTTGAGAGAAATATTTTAGCAGTTTATCGGCGGTGAGGGTAAGGGGGAACACGATGGTGAAGCAGCCCACCAGATCCACTCCGCCGGGAGCCGCCAGGCCGTATAAGACGAAATTGAGGAAGTAAAACAGCAGGGGCAGCGCCGCGATCGGCAGGGTCACCGGGCCTTGAGGCTGGGCGTTTACTTTACGGTTGATCAAGCCGTAAATAAAGAATATCGGGGTAAAGCAGATCAAATAGCCCAAGTAATTGATGTAGGGGATGCCGTAGTACCCGGTATGGTGGTTGATGGTCCAGACCCATTCGCCCAGGCGGGTGGCGTCCACCGGATCGATCAGCATGTCGAAACCCGCAACCAGGATGCTGCCGATAAAAGAAGCAAAGAGCAGCCTTTTAAGGTTCTTAGTATTGCCGAAGAATGTCCCCTCGGCTAGCAGGTTGGAAGTGAATAAGGGGCCGATGACCAAAAGGCCGAAATACAGGACGCCCAGCATGACCGGGGCCTGATCCAGCTTAAAGCCCAACTGGTTGGAGTAATAATAGTGACCGTAAGGGAAACCGGTATGGATGCTCAAATCCTCGCATCCCCAGGCAAAAACCAGCATGAACAGGGCGAAATATAGCGTGCTTTTCCACCCCCGGACATAGGCCAGGTAAAAGAAAGTGAAGCCGAATAAAGGAACCGCCTTGCCGTAAGGCCCGCCGGGGATGCCGGGCAGGCTGACCCAATGCGCGAGCAGAGGTTTCACCAGCATATAGCAAAACGCCAGCAGAAAAAAGATGGAGGCGCCCAGCAGAGTTTTCTGTTTACCGGTCATGGTTTTCACATCCTTTGGGGGTTTTAATTTAATCGGCTTTTTTCTTGGCCGGGGATTTTAAGAGGAACAAGGCCACCACTATCCCCGCCAGGGCCAGGGCCGCGGTGGGGTAAAAGGCGAAAGTGTAGCTGCCGGTGAGGTCGCGGATTTTCCCCGAAAGCAGGGTGCCAAGAATCGCCCCGCAGCCGTAAGCCAGAAACACCAGGCCGTAGTTGCGGCAATAATCAACCGCGCCGAAGAACGAAACCGTTGCGGTAGGGGCGATGGCCAGCCAGCCTCCCAAACAAAGCCAGAAAGCCCCGAAGCAGGCCAGGTAAAGCAGAGCCTGCCCCGAACCGGCTTTCAACATCCCCAAAGAAGCCAGCAGGATGACCAGGAAAGAAATGACCGCGGCATAGCGGGGGCTGAGCCGGTCGGCGAGCCAGCCGAAGAGGGGCCGCCCCAGGCCGTTAAAGGCCGCAAAGAGCGAAACCGCCAAGGCTGCCGCCTCGGGGCTGAGTTGAATAATTTCCTGCCCCACCGGGCTGGCGATGCCGATGGCCATCAAGCCGCTCAAAGTCCCCAACAGGTAGCACAGCCAGAGGCCGTAGAAGGCCGGAGTTTTCAGCATGGCGGAAGTATTAAGGCAGGCCGGAGCCGAGCCGTCCCGGGCGGGCTCCCAGCCCTGGGGCCGCCAGCCGGGCCGGGGAAATTCCAGAGGGAGGGAAAGCAAAACGGTAACCATTAAAAAGACCGCGCCCAGCAGGAAAAAAGTCCCCAACAAGCCGCGCACATCCAGCATATGTTTGATGAAGGGAGCGCCGACCAGGGTAGCCAGGCCGAAGCCGGATAAGGTCAGCCCCAGGGCCAGGCCTTTTTTATCGGGGAACCACTTGGCGGCTAAAGCGATGGGCACTCCGTAAGCGGTGCCCACTCCTGCGCCCCCGACTACCCCGTAACACCAGGCCAGCCAGGCGATATTTTTGGAGAAACCGGCCAGGATCCAGCCCAGCCCCATTAAAACGCCGCCAACCAGGGCCGCTTTGCGGGGGCCGATTTTGTCCAGGCAGGTTCCCATAACCGCCACCATCAAGGCGTAAAATACCAGGCTCAGCATATAAGGCAGGCCGCTTTGGGTGGCTCCCACTCCGAAGAACTGCTCCACCGGTTTCTTGAACACGCTCCAGGAATAGACGCTGCCCAGGCAGAGATAAATCAGAAAACCCAGTAAAATGTAAATCCAGCGGCCCTTTTCCGCGCTCAGCCCGAAGACCGCAAGCGGCCCGGGAACCTTGGTTTCTTCAGTCATTTTAAGCCTCCGGTGAATGATTCGGCAGGGGTTAATATTCTCCAAAGCGGGCCAAAAACCTTGACAAAAAATAAAAACGGGAAGTCGGCTTAAACTTCCCGTTGCAAGAGTCAAGAGGAGGCAGGTTTACCAGTATTCGACGTTTTTCCGGCCCAGCCGGCCCAAAGCCTGTAATTTTTCCTGGGGGTTGAGCTTGAGCTTGAAGATGTCCCGGGCGTTAGGACAGATCAGATTATCCGCCAGCAGCTTAAGCGCGGAAAGGCCGCCCTTGATTTCATGGGCCAGTACCAAGTCGCTGGCTGAATCTCCGATATATTGACGGTATCCGGCGTAATCCCGGTCGATCTCGGATGGTGAATGCTTGTAGCGCTGGGCTTTGAGGGGTTCTTCCAGCACGGATTCGGCCGCCCCGGCGAGGACTCTTTCGTCGCTCTCGCCCGTCGAGGCGAGATACTCGTCAATGACATTCAAAGCGCCCCGGTATTCGCCCAAGGCTTTCCATGCGTTTTGGTGTTTACCGGCGTTTTTAAAGGCGTTTTGCAGCATCAGGTCGGCCAGCTCGGCTTTTCGGGCTTCCCGCGGGTCGGAGGATTCGGCTTTAGCTTCCCGGCAGAGGGAACCCAAGACTTCCATATTTTCCCTGGTGCGCGAAGCGTTGAAATTTTTGGCGTTGTAAGCTTCGAAAGCCAGCAGATGGCGATCTACCGGCATGTGGCCGCCGGGCTCGGTATGAAAGTGCCAGCCTGCGATGCCGATAGCGTGCAAGGCGGCATGGGGAGCAGCCCCGCAGCCCAGCAGGAATTTCACCGACCGGTAGTTGGCGAAATCGGCCAATTGGGCCAGAGCCAGCAGACCGGTCTTTTCCATCATCTCGACTCTTTGGGCGTCGTGGCGGGAGTTGGCTCCGGTAAGCCGCCCCAGAATGGAATCCTTGACTTGGGTATTATCGCAGGTAATCCCCTGAGCGGCCGTGCAAATCGCTTCGGGCCCGCGGGCTTCCAAGCCTTCAATCGCCCGCAGGGCGCCCTGGGCGATGCCGATTTTCTGGTAATCGTTCAGCCCCCGGGCTTCCGGCGCATCGGCGGCCAGCCCCAGGTCGGCGAGATTTTCCGTTAACTTAGCCAAACGTTTTTCCCGGGCTTTGTCCTTATTGCCTTTTTGTCTGGCTTTCAAGGGGGTTTGGCGGACGACCCGGGCTTTATCCTTGATGGCGGAAAGGCCGCCGGTCAGGCGATCCAATTCCTGTTTAGAATTTTTGATCTCCCGGTATTCGGGATCCACGGCCTTGGCTACTTTAACCATGGCGTCGATTTCGGGGAATTTGCCTTTCGGCCAGCCGGGGCCGTTGATGTTGTCGATTCCCATATTGAACCTCCAGAGATTTTTCTTACTGATCGATTCTCATCATTTATACCTTACATACCAGTAATTTAGCGGTTTCGGCTCCGATAGCCTTCATATTGAGGATTAACCGCTTGGACTTTATGGCTACGGCCGGTGGAGGATCTTGTCCTTGATGCTCCGTTTGGCCCTGCTCAAATCGGCCCCGTTAAGCTGAAGCCCTTTTACCCCCGCCCCTCTCAGATCGGCTCCCTCCAGTTTGGTGGTTTCGTCCATCACGGCTCCGTCCAGCCGGGCTTTTCTCAAATCGGTTCCCCGCAGGTCGACTCCTCTTAAGTCCGCGCCCCGCAGGTCGGTGCGGGTGGTTTCCACCTGGCTGCAGTCGAGATATTGAGCCACCTCTCTAAAGGGGCTGAAATCGGCTTCTCGCAGGTCGGCGTTACGCATATCCGAACCCCGAAAATCGGAGCCTTTGAAATTGCCGTTGGATAAATCGGCCTTGGCTAGATTGGCGTCGCAGAAATAGGTTCTCTGGAATTTACTCTCCGCAAAATCGGTTTTGCTCAAATCGGTTTTATAAAAGCTGGTTCTGAAGCCTTCCTGATTGCCCCGGAAAGAAGCTCCTTTCATTTTAGCCTCATCGAACTCGGTCTGCTCCGGGTTGCAGGAGCTTAAATCCACCCCTTCCAGATTGGAGCGTTTAAATTTGGCTTCGGTGAAATTGCAGTTGTTGAGAGTGACACCCCGTAAGTCGGTGTCTTTGACATAGGCTTTTTCGAAAGAGCAGGCGCTGAAAACCGCGCCCTTAAAGGCAGCGCCGTTGAGCGGGGTAAGAAAGAAATTGCATTGATTGACCCGGCTGGCGTTGAAATTGGCTCCCCGCAAGTCGGCGCCCCGGGAATTTGCGGAAAAACGCGAGCTGTCGATAACTGATTCGCTGAAGTCGGCGTTGGTTAGATCCGCCTGGATAAAATTAGTTTTATTGATTACGGCTCCTTGAAAATTGCCGCCCTTTAAATCCCGCTTGCGAAAATCGACGGAATCCAGCTTCGCGCCCGGAAAATCGCGGCCGTTGAGATCGATTTTTCCAGTTTTGGCTGCCGAAGAAAGCCGGACTTGATCCTTAATTGGGGTATTTTTTTCGGGGGTTTTTAAGATTTTGGCGGTTTTTCCGCTTTCCCGCAAGGCAACCTGGTTTAACTTTTGACCTATTTGCATTTATCTTCCCTCCTTAAGCCATTCTATTATTTTTAGCAACCCAAAACGAGGTTAACCTTACGACCGGTGAAAAATTTTTTCCTTGAAACTTCTTTTCGCCCCGCTCAGGTCGGCGTCGTTGAGCTGGATATTTTTTAAGTCCACCCCGCTTAAATCGGCTCCTTTCAATTTGGTGGTCTTGTCCATAATGGCTCCTTCCAAATCGGCTTTTTTGAGGTTGGCTCCCCTGAAATCAGCTCCCCGCAGGTCCGCTCCTTTTAAGCAGGTGGGGGTGGTTTTAATTTCCCCGCGCTTCCCCGATTTGAGATGAGGGCTGAAATCGGCCCCTCTTAAATCGGCTCCCCGCAGGTCCGCCCCGGAGAAATCCGCTCCGCTCATCACCGAATTTCGCAAGTCGGCCCCTTGTATTTCAGCCCGGGTAAAATCGGACTTGCGAAAATTGCCCCCGCTCAGGTCGGCGTCCCGCAGATCGGCTTCCTGGAAGCGGGTCTTTTTGGCCTGGCGGCAGTCTTTAAAGCCGGCTCCCCGCAGGTCCGCATGATTAAACACGCAGTCCCTCATCACCACGGACTTGCTGAAGTCCACTCCACGCAGGTCGCAGGAGCTGAAATCGGTGAAGCAGAACCAGGCGCTCTTGTCAAACCGGGTTTCCCGCAGGTCGCAAGAACTGAAATCGGCTTTAAACAAACTGCAATCGTGAAACTCGGTTCCCCGGCAATCCGCCCCTCTCAGATCAACCTCAAAGAAAGCGCATTCCTGGAAGCTGGCTCCCCGCAGATCGGCTTTGCGCATCACGCTGCCGGGCGAGTTGTAATTTTCCCGCCCGAAATTGGCGCCCGCGATAGCAAGCTCGTTAAACCGGGCGTGATTCAACCTGGAGCCGCAGAACCCGGCGCCGTTAAGGGTCGAACCGCGAAAATCGGCGCCCGACAAATCGGAATAACTCAAACTGGTCGAGTTTAAATCCGCCCCCTTGAAATCAAAGTCTTTTAAATCGCTCCGGCTTAAATCCCGGCCCTTTAGCAGACCGGCCTTGGCGTCTTGCGGGGTAAAGTCAGGGTCTTTTAAGGCCGCTTCATCGTATTCGTGAGCCTCCAGCCTTTTGGCCTCCTCGGAAATTTGGGCTTTATCCCGGGAAACCCGCTTTGAAGTTTTGGTTTTCCCGGGCTTTTCGCAGGCTGATAAACTTGCGGATTGGACTTCGCGCCGGACGATTTTATTAAGATTCAAATCGATTTTCATTAGCACCATCCTTTAAGACTTTTTGTTTATTTTACCATAAAAACCGGGGAGAAAATATTGCCGGTTTGTTAACTTTTCCCCGAAAAAAACGGGAGTCCCGCAGAGCTCAGTTTTTTTAACTTTTGCTTAAAAAACTGATTTTATTTATATATTTTATTAACTTACCCTTTACTTTTTACTCCAAACCCCTGATAATAGAACTAGGATCGGAATGCTTCCCAGAAAAGAGGACTGATATAAATGGAGATGAACAGAATCCCCTCAAACATGATGATGGGCGGCGCCCAGCCGTTCGGAGGAGGGCCTAATTTCGGCCCCCAAATGAACAACTTCGCCAATGGAATGAACAACTGCGCCGGGAATATCCTAGGCGGAGCGCAAGGGGGAGGTTTTAACGGAATGCCCCCGGTAGCTTACGGGAACCAAAATTATAACAGTTACAGCAGCCCTATCGGCAGTTTTCTGGGCTACCAGTCGGGCGGGATGAGCGGCTACTCCACCAGCGGCCTGGGAAGCAGCAACTCCCTGGCTTCCATGTTCGGCATGTCCGGCACTACCGACAGCAGCAGTTATCTGAATTCGCTGTTCGGGTTGTCGGGAACTTCCGGCAGCAGCAACAGCTCGCTGGCTTCCATGTTCGGATTATCCTCCGGCACCAGCTCCAGCGGCACTAATTCCACGGCTTCCGGCTCATACAGCGGGGACGCTTCCAGCTACATGCTGGGGATGATCAACCAGCTCAACCTGTCGATGACCTCGCTGACCCAGTCTTTTTATACCCAGTTGATGTCCGGCAGCACCAGCACCACCGAAACCGCCACGGACGGCACTACCACCACCGGAACTACGACCGCGGGTTAGACTTTAAGAACACAGCTAGTCAAAAAAGGCCGCAATCAAGCGGTCTTTTTTTATTATGGGAAGCGGCTTTCATCTCCAGAAAAAAAGGCTTAAGGCCGGTTCTCCCCGAAAAATTCAACATGCCGATTTTTAACCGGACTTCTCCCGCTTTTGAATGAACCGCACAAGCATTAAAGCCCGGCTGGGCCAGACGGCCGCATACCTATCGCTGTTGCTGGTTTCGGGCTTGTTCGTCTGGAACAACCTGCAATGGGATAAGGCGGCTTTCCGCTACTGGCTGTTCATCTCCGACTCGCCCCTTCACTTGTTTAGTTCTTACCGGCTATATGCTTGTTTCCTGCATTCCGCTTTCCCGGTTTTCCTCAAGCAATTGCTTCACCCCTGGGGCTACCCGCCCCTGGTTTACCTGGTTTCCCTGCCTTTTTACTCACTGCTGGGAGTTTCTTTTGAAACCGCGATGATCAGCCAGGGAGTTTTTGTGGTGATCCTGGCCTTTTCCCTCTATGGCTGCGGAAAAAAGCTCTGGGGCCGGGGGGCCGGAATACTGGCGGCGTTCCTGGTCTTAAGCTTTCCGGGAATCCAACTGCTGGGGAAATATTACATGCTCGACCTGCCCCTGGCCGCTATGGTGAGCCTGGGCTTTTATTTTTACTTAAAATCCGAGCACTTTGAGAACTTGGGGTATGCTCTGGGGTTTGGGGCGGCTTTTTTCCTGGGGCTGCTGACCCGGGAGCAAGTGGTTTTTTACTTTTTCGGCTTGTTTATCTATGAGATTATTTACCTCCTCCTAAAAAATCGCGGGCACCGCCGGGCTTGGGGGTTAATTTTCACCCTGCTATCGGGGAACCTGGGCTTAAACCTGCTGGGGCTTGGCGGGCTATGGCCGCTTCTCCCGCTGTGGGCGATGAACCTGGCCTTTCTGCTTCTCCTGCTTTGGCTGGTAGCCCGATTACTCCCCGGGGAAGCCCGAAAACCCGGGTTTAATGTAGTTGCGGCTTACTTTCTTTTCATCTTTCCGGCTTCGGGGTTCATCCATTTATGCTGGCCGCAGCTAAGCTCGATGTGGAATCACAGCTTCGCTTTCGAGCGGCTGGGGCTGTTTCAGGGCTGGCAGTCGCCCGGGTTCATGCTGGTTTACTTGAATTTGCTGCCGGGCAGCTCGCTGCTGGGGCCGGGGATGTTTCTGCTGCCGGCGGGGGCCTTGCTTTTCTCCCTGCTTAAGAGGGATTTCCGGGGCAAGGCCGGGGTAATCCTGGCGATTTTAAGCGCGGGATACCTGCTCTTGTCCGGGGCCCCGGTGATCCGTTTTCGCTTTTTTGCGCCTTTCCTGCCTTTTTGCGCGCTCTTGAGCGCGGGTTTCCTGGTATCCCTTAAGAGCAAGCCGCCTAAAGTCATCCTGCTGGCAGGCGTATTGTGCTTGGGGTTGGTGCAATGGGGCGGCTGGCGCTTTCCCGGGATTTTCCCTCACCCTGGCGAGCAGGCCTGCATTGATAACATCGAACGCCGCTATGATATTAAAGACTTTCTGCGGGGGGAAAACGGCCTTGATTTTTCAACCCCGGCCTCCGCGTTTAGCGTCAGCCTCCCTCTGCAGGGAACCGAGCTGGAACGACAAATTTCCGAGATCATTTACGATATTGACCAAGACGCGGCTTTAGAAGGCAAGTTCCCCGGAAAAGTGCCGGTGTGGAACCGCTTGGATCCCCAAAACCCCGCCTCGCGCAGCGGGTTTTCCTACGCCTCGGCCCTGCTCAACTACCGGGAAGGGTTTTTCTCTCCATACTCTCCCCAGGAGCGCGATTTTGATTACCTGGTGGTTTTAAACCCTCATCCGGTAGAAATTGCCGGGCTGCAATTGTTGAAAAAATACCTGCTGCCCGGGCAGACCGGGGTTTACCGGTTCAAAAAAATTAAGGACGAAAACGATTTCCGGGGAGAATTGCAATCCCCGGCTTGTTCTTATCCCTGTTCTGCCGCTTTATGATGCCGACTTGTGAAGCAAATTAATTTATCTTATAATTTCAAAGATGCTTTCGTTAAAATTAAAAAAATGCTCGGCCCCGGCGGGGATCTGCCTGCTCCTGGCCGGGCTTGCCATTTTCTTTGTCTGGAACAACCTGGAATGGAACGAAAGGTCTTCCCCCTTCTGGCTGCTTACTATCTCTCCCGGCCATTTGTTTCATTCCTTCGGCTTGGGGCGGGACCTGCTTAATCTACATTTTAACCAGCTGTTGACGCCATACAGTTATCCTCCCCTGGTTTACCTGGTTTCAGCGCCTTTTTACGCCTGCTTGGGTTTTTCTCTTCCCGCCGCCTTGATCAGCCAGGTAATCTTTATCCTAATCCTGGTTTTCTCGATTTTTGCAATCGGGAAAAAACTCTGGAATTCCTGGGCGGGGCTGCTGGCGGTTTTTATTACCTTAAGCTTTCCGGGGATTCAATGCCTGGGCAAATATTACGCCCTGGATCTTCCCTTAACCGCCATGCTAAGCCTGAGTTTCTATTTATATTTAAAGTCCGAACATTTTGAAAACCGCTTTTATTCCCTGGCTTTGGGGGCGGCTTTTTTCCTGGGGTTGAGCACTCGATGGCAGATGTTGTTTTACCTGCCGGGGCTGTTGGTTTATGAAGCGGTTTATTTAACCGTAAATTCTTCCCGCCGCGGGGTGTGGATTTTAACTTTCGGCTTGTTGATCATCAACCTGGGGTTTAACCTGGCGGGGATTACCCGGGGCCTTTGCCTGCCTTTCCTGTTGGCGATAAATTGCTTATGCCTGTTTTTGATGCTGGGAACGGCCCGGAAGTTCCCTCCCCCGGGCCGGGAAAAGAATATTTTAAACCTGGCGCTGGCTTATTGGGTTTTTATCTTACCCGCCCTTTTCTTAATGCATTTATACTGGCCCTGCCTTAATAACGCCTGGCAGGATAATTTTGAGATTGGGAAAAAAGGCGTGCTGCAAGGTTTAAACTGCGCCGCTTTTTATTTTACTTATCTTAACCTGCTTCCCGGCAAATTTTTATTGGGAACCGGATATTTCATCCTATTTGTAACGGCCTGGTTTTTTACCTGGTTTAATCGCTCTGCGCGGAAAAAGACCGGGGCGATCTTGATGATTTTAATTGCCGGATACTTGCTTCTTTCCACCGCCCCGGTGATTTGTCCCCGTTTTTTCGCTCCTTTGCTTCCTTTCATCGCCTTGCTGATTTCCGGCTGGCTCTTGGAGCTCCGCCCTTCTTATAAATGGCTGCTGATTTTTTGCGCTTTGCTGATCGGTTTTTCACAAGGGGCGGCCTGGCGGTTTCCCGCGGTATTTCCCCAATATAGTAACCTTAGCTGCGAATATTACCTGGAGGATGTATGCGGAGCCGAAGACTTTTATTCCGTCACCATTAAGGATCTTGTGGCGGATAAGCTTTTGCTATTAAACCCAAGCCTTATCAATAAAGCCTTATTTAGCGGTTTGATTACCGCCTTGCCCCCCTGCCGGGAAGACTGGCAATGGGAGGCTTTGGTTATTGATTTAGGCAAAGATGCCCGGCAGTCCCCGGCGAAAAAAATAATTTTTATCGACGATCAAGTACGCCAAAAAGAAATCAAAAATGTCATTTTCCCCGAAAATTACCAAAATCTGGCCCGCTTGAGCGGTTACGATAATTTGGAGTTCAAACCATACTCTTGCGGGAAGAAAAATTTCAACTACTTGCTGGTCTTGAGTATAAAGCCGGTTAAAATTCCTGAATTAAAAGCGGTGAAAATATACTTTCTGCCCCGTGGAATTAAAGGCTATTTGTTCAAAAGAATCAAGTAAAATGAAAGAGGCGCGGCTTAGCGTTCAAAAGGGAGGAGCCGTTTTGGGCAGATTGGCGGAATCAATTCCTTCGCAGAGGGCGTTATTCACCGTCAGGTTGCCCTGAGCGTCCAGGGTCAAAGTCCAGATGGTGTCGTAGTCGGTCTGCGGCCAGGTTAAAGCCGGCAATGGGTCGGTACCGCCATACTGCTGCAGGATATAGGTTACCAGCGGGGGAAAATGCTCGTGCTCCCAGGCCAGCAGTATAACTTGATGGGAAAAATTGTGGCCGGCAAGGTTGGTAAAGAAAAATTCATAGGTAGCCCGGGCTACGCTTTGCGAGTCCGGCGCTCCGATAAAGAAGCTGGCCGCCAGATTATAGGGCAAGTTGTTGGCAATGGCATAGGGCAGGACGGTTAACGAGGGCCTGACATACGAGATCCCTGTGTCATCCTTAAGGAACGCCTGGGCCGGATCGATGGAATAAACCTGGGTGGGAGCGGGCTGGCCCCGCAGAGCGCCGGGCAGAACATTGGGAAGATCCAGCGCGCGCCACTGCCCTGCGGCTACATAGTTGCCGTCTTCGAAATTATTGCTCGGATGCGCCTCGGCGTGACGGACCAGGTAAACCGTTTCGTTGGTGTTGGTTCCCTGGGGTACTACCACGCCGTTAATCCCTCCGGTGCGATTATAGCTGAAATAGTGCTGCAGGGTGTCTGAAGCAAGGGGTACGGGGGCGGGCAGCGTCGGATAAGTGGAACCGGGATGCAGTTGGCTGTCGAAGGCAGTCAGACCGGCGGCTCCCGAGGGGGTGACGGAGATCACATAGACTAAATTTGAACCCGTATAAGCGGCGGGAAGGTTCAGGTTATACCCCATAGCCGTGTTGAGATCGGCCAGCAGGGCGCTGGTGGTCTCCCAGGGGGCGGAGAAGACATAAAAGCCGGGCTGCCCGGCCTGGATGATATTTCTCACCAGGTCAACATTGTTGTGGCTCGCGTCATCGAACACCAGCCCCTGGCAATCGGGGGAAAATACAAGCGGCATCGCCACACCGGCGGGCACATCTTCCGGGCTGCCGTAGGAGGCCCCGAGGGGGAAACTGTTGGCGGTGGTGCCTTCTACCGTGGTTTGGTTGAGCATGGCGAACTGCTGCATGAACCAGAGGGCCGCCATATCGGGATATTGGCCGGCGGTTTGCAGGTGGGTCATCGGTTCCAGCGTATGAATGCCGTTGACGTTGTTGGCCCCCAGCAACTGCTGTTTCAAATATGTACTCAAGAGGAGCGAACGCTGCAAACCCTGATTGTTAAGATTTGCCGTATCGGCGTTGAGGTCGCCCAGGGGGTCGTTGGCCAGGTCGGGGCTGATCACGAATATCAGGTTGAGGTTGGCAGCTGAGAGGGCGGGGGGGGTGGGGGCGTTGAAACCGTAGGAACTGGCTCCGCATCCGGCGATTGAGAAAAGCAAAAGACCCAGGAAAAAAACCAAACCGAACTTTTTAAATTCATAATATGATTTCATAAAATTCCTCTCCCCCGATTGGATTGTTAACCGATTATGATATACTTTCAAGCTCTGGCGGAAATCTCCTTTCCGCGAGCCTGTTAGGGGAGAATCGAAAAAGAACCGCGAGCCGGAGATATAGAGCATATCTCCGGCTCGTTTCATGCTACATGCATCCGCAGAAATCATGCAGAGCTTTTAGTAAAGCTTTGAATTTTTCGGTTTTGGCCTCGTCTTTGGCGCTAATTTCAACCTGAATGCCTTTGGGGGTCTCTTTAACCTTACATTCAAGCTGATCGCAAAGACACTTCATATCCTTGCCGTCACAGCAAAACATCGCTTTCACCTTCTTTCATTTTATCATTCTATTATTCCAACACTATCGAACTATATGGCTAAAAAAATAGCTTACTTAAGAAAATTCTTGATCTGATTCACGGTTTCTTCATTAATCCGGCAGCGGTACATCTGCCCCTCTCTTTCGCAGGTGATCAGCCCGGCATTCTGCAACTCTTTAAAATGATGGGAAATGGTGGAGCGGGAGAGCTTCAAACATTCACAGACCTTGGTAAAAGCCTTCTCGACCGGGCAGCAACAAGAGGACTCCTCCACCGGAAAAACCGCCGGGGATTCGCCCTTTTGCGATTCCTCGTAAATCATCATAAAGATCTTGAGCCGCTGCTCGTTGGATAAGGCCTTGAAGATTTTAGCTTTGTTTGAGAGTTCCATCACAGTAGAACAATACCATTATTTTGCCGGTTTGTCAATAACTCCGGCCCAGAGCGCGTATGAGGAGTTTCTCCGCCCCGAGGCCAATATAAAGATTTGGCGCCCCAAAAGGAAAATCACCCGAATTATGGAAACAAGCAAAACCGAGATTATTAAAAGGGGGGGAAATTTATGAACGGCGATTATCCGCAAAATTTAACGGCGGGAAACCGCTTATCCCAAGAACCGGCCGCAGATTTGCTCAAATACCGGACCATGTTTGAATTTTCTCAAGACCCCGCCTTCCTAGTTTACGACTACCGCTTTGTGGACTGCAACCGCAAAATTCAGGAGTTGTTCGGCTGCTCCCGGGAAGAACTGCTCGGCAAGACTCCGATGGATTTTTCTCCCCCCCTTCAAACCGATGGGCGCGATTCCCGGGAAAAAGCCCTGGAAAAAATGAACGCCGCCCTCAACGGAATCCCCCAAATCTTTGAATGGACTCATACCCGTTACGACAGCCAGATTTTCGACAGCGAAGTCAGCCTGGCCCGAATCGAAATCGACGGCAAAACCTATATTTACGCCCTGGTTCACGACATCACCCAGCGCAAAACGGCGGAAAAAGTCGTCACCCAGCTTACCCAAGAGCTGCGCAAGCAAAACCTGGAACTGCAAATTATGAACCGGGAACTGCAAGCTTTCACCGTTTCGGCCTCCCACGATTTGAGAAGCCCGCTTTCCAAAATCAGCAGTTACACCCAATTGATGCTGGAATCCAGGGAACGTTTGGAACAGAAACACCAGGAGTATGTGGAAAAAATTCACTCCATCAGCCTTAAGATGTCGGATTTGATTGAAAACCTGCTGGAACTTTCCCGCATCAACCACCTGGAAATGCAAAAAGAGACCGTCAACCTCAGCCTGATGGCCAGAAACATCGCCTCGGAGCTGCGAGCGCAATATCCCGAGCGCCGGGTGGAGTTTGTCATCGCTGATGAGGTAACCGCCGAGGGCGACCGGGGACTCCTGGAAATCGTGATGACCAACCTGTTGGAGAACGCCTGGAAATTCACTTCCAAGCACCCCGAGGCCAGAATCGAATTCGGAGTTGAAAAACAGGGAGAAAAAATCGTTTATTGCGTGCGGGACGACGGCATCGGCTTTCCGATGAGCGACCACGAGAAGCTGTTTATCCCCTTTCAGCGGCTGCACACCTTGAAAGAATATCCCGGTACCGGCCTGGGCTTGACCATCGTGCAGCGCATCATCAACCGCCACGGGGGAGTAGTTTGCATCGAAGGAGAAGAGGGCAAAGGGGTTACAGTGTCTTTTACGGTTTAGAACTCTTTGCCTATGCCCAGACCGGGAAGTTACAAAGGTATTTCAAAATATCGGCGAGTTGGTTTTGGCGCATAAGCTCAAAAATATTCCGAAATTTAACGAGAATTATTCTCTTTCACGAGCTTAGCCAAAACTAAGTCGAAACCGGCATCCGGAAAGGGATAACGAGAAAGCGGCAGGAAGGAATACTTCTCCACGCCTTTCATCTCCGGTTTTTTTTGTTGAATTTTCTTTTTAAGATTTTCCGGTTTCTCCGCGTAAAAAACCACGGAGAGGAGATATTGATAATCTTCCAGAGCCGAAGAGTGAACTTGATCTAACCGGTAGCCGATCAGATAGCTTGGAATTATGATGAAGCTGCTTCCTCCCAGGGATGCTTCGTTGGTCAAATTCAGCACGCCGACGCCCTCTCCTTTATTGGGAAGCGGTTTTAAAAATTCTTTCAGCCTTTGCAGATCCAGCCAAACCCCGGGAGTTCGCTCGGTAAGCGCAGGTTCTCCCCGCAGAAAGAAAGCCGGGGCCGGGCTTTCCTTATACTTCCATACCATGGGGCTCCAAATTGAAAAGCCGTAAAGCAAACCAATCAAAAGCAAATAAATTATCGGCAATATTTTAAGTTTTTTTAAGTAATCGATCCAAAACACGGCAACCGGCGAGGCCAACGCCAGCCAGGGAAGCAAGTACCGGCTTTCCTGCTTGTTGGGGATTATTTCCAACATAAAAAACGCCCCGGCTAAGGTAAACAACAATAATCGCTGCTGCGGCTTTTTCCAGCAGGTAAGTAAAAAAGCCGAAATCCCGATCAATAAAAATGGAAGATACCCCATACGCAAAGCATCATGGAGTAAATAAGCAGGATAATACCACAAACCGGGCCAGGGAATATCCCCCATCCTGGCGGTTTCAAATAAAAGCCCGCTTAAAAGAGAAAAACGGGGGTTAAGATAAAGCCAGGCGCAAAGCAAAAAGGTTATGGTCAAACTATCTAAAAAATTAGATAAGGGCGGAAAGTTGGGCTTTTCTACCCTGCCCCATTTTTGAGCCAGCCAAAATACCCCTCTTACGCTCAACCACAACACCAAGCCTTCTCCCCAGCCGGTCAACCAGCCGCAAGCGAAGGGAAACCCGTAAGCCAGCTTTACGAATAAATAAAATAAACCGCCCAAAACCGCCAACCCTAATACCCTAGACCAAATATCCTTTAGATAAGCCGGATAAAGCGAGAATAAGTAATATAAAAGCACGGGCAATAATAAAAAAAACACGCTCCATTTGGTAAGCAGCCCCAGCCCCAAAGCTATCCCAAATAAGCAAGCATACAGACGATTGCTGAAATTTTCCGACTTTAAAAGCAGGTAAAAACTCAGGGTAAGCATTCCGGCTGCCGGAATATCCAGCATATATTGATAACTCCACCAAAGGGTTAAGGGAGAGGTAAAAAAATAAAATACCGCCAGGTACCCGGTTAAAGGAGAGAATAGCCTTCGTGCGATCCCGTAGATCGAGAAAGCCAAAACCACCCAAAAAGGAAACTGGGTCAACCCCACATTAATCATGGTGGGAGGGAGCATAAAAAATAACAGAGCGCTTACCTGATGCATAAAAGGAGGATATAATTGGTCAACCAGAAAAAACTGCGAAAAATCCAGGCGCTTTAAGCTGTTAAAACAACCCAAACTCCGGAGCAAATGATCGTCATGATAAAAATAATGGGTATAGGCCAGGATCAAATAATTAACCAGCGTAAAACCGCTTAAAAAGAGCAGCAGAATTATTACGGTGACTATTGGGAACTTGCGAGGGGGAGGAGCTTTTTCCACCCCCTAAATTTCCGTAATCTGAAAAAAAATCCCTTCAAGCTTATAACCATGTAACTTATTTGTTACCCCAAGCCGGGGCTTTAATTGCGCAAACAATGAAAAAAGAAGCCCGCGAGAGGCTTCTTTTCAACTCAGGTTAAAGGTTGGCCGGGCTTAGGTTTACAGTTCTCTCCAACTGCCATTTTCTTTTTTATAACGGTGCTGTTTCCCGGTTTCATCAACTTCAAACTGGGGCTTTCCATCGATCTGGCCCACATATTTTTGATTGCCGGTCCAGCTTTCGTTAGCGCCGATCCGAGTCCCTTTTTCCACTTTAACTCCGTTCATAATGCGGGAGTTTTCTCCAATGACGGCGGCTGCTCCGATTTCGACCCCAGAGCCCAGAATGACTCCCTTCTCAATGGTAACCCCGGGTTTGATGTGGTTATTATCACCGATTTGAACTTGATCTTTAATGACCGAGCCTTTTTCAGCGTAACTTTCTTCAATAAGAACCTGGTTGCCGATTTTTACATTATCACCGATAATGTTTCCATAGTGTAGCTCGCTGTGATCCCCCACGGTTACCCCGCGGCCGGTAATGCAGTCTACAACGCTATCCTTGCCGATCAGGTTGTCTCGGCCGATTTTGGTATCGAGAAGTAATCTACTGCGGTCGCCTATTTTACTCCCGGAGCCGACTTTGCTGTTTATATAAGTTTCGTTGCCGATAATGCTGCCTTCGCCGATTTCGGCAGATGAATTAAGCTGATTATTGTCGCCGATGGTAACCCCGGAAGCGATTTTTGCACAACCGATTATTTCAGTGCCGGCGCCAATTTTCACCCCATCGCCGATAACGGCGTCATTCCGGATTTTAACCAGGCTGCCCATTTCCACATCTTTACCGATGGTGGCATCCGAATTGACTTCGGTATATAAACGTTCTTTTATTTCACCGGCCAGAATTAACGCTCCCCCAACGGCGGGCAATAATAAGCCTCCAATTACGGCTCCGGCGATGAAACCGATTCCAACTATTCCGCCGATTAAGGCTCCGGGAACCGCAGGGGCCAGCAGATATAACAATTCAGGACATCCGTCCAATCCGCCAAAACCGTCCTCCCCGCGTTCATCCGCGAGCAGTTCGTGATTTTTCAACTGGGTAAATTTCTCTTTAATTTTGCTCATCCGCCCGGGGCGGCTTTTTTCCATCTTGTCCTTAGGGGCGATGGAACTATTCTTCTTTCGGGAAGCGGGGTTCGATTCGCTTTTCGGCAAAGCTTCAAGCTGATTATGCCCGGTATCCCCGAGAATTTTATTTCCGATGCTGTTTAACATTTTAAACATTTCCTTTCCGTATTGCTTAGCCCACAATTTAACTTAAGATTATTATAAACGATTAATGCCCCTTAAGTTGTTACAGAATTGTTAAATATTTCAAACTTTTGAATCAAAAAAATTATGACCTATAAAAAAAATACCTTGCTAGGTATCCTCTAACCTTAATTTGGACTATAACTCCGGGAGGATAGTAAGTTACTGAGCGATTAAGGGTTATCCTTTATTAATAGTAACTGTTTAAAATGGTTAGTTATAACTATATTTTAACGGGTAATTGGGGATTTATGCCTGATTGGAACTTGCTTATACTTTAAGAGGACTAAACCAGATGGCTTTAAATCATTAACCTGACCCAATGCATCTGATTTAAATGTTCCGACAAAATCTCTAATTGCGTTAAAAGGAGAGTGAGGGGCCCAATTTTGATGCATTAGGAAAGGAAGTAAAAGATATGGAGAAAAGCAAAACTCAAACGGTTGACTCCGGGGTAAAACCGGCCGGTGAAAAAGCTCCGGGCAGATTTCCAGAAAAGTTCGATGAGTTGGGCAAAAACATCGGCAATATGGGACAAGATACTGCGTGGAAAGTTGATAAAAGGGTGGGCAAAATCTCCGGGACGGGAATAGATGTCGCTCATACCAGGTCCGACCTCAGCCCAAACGTCAAGAAGAGCCTGGTTGATTAGGGAAAAATTCTGGTTAAAAAAATATTCAAGGAGGATTCTTTTTATGAAAAAATTTATCATTATCGCGATTGTGATCATGGTAATGGCAACCGCCTTTCAAACCATAAAGGCGGCGTATGCAGAACAGGGTGATTACGGGACGAAAGTCGCCGAGCTTGAATTATACGCTATTACGATCCAAAAAATTAACGACCGTACCGATGTCAGCGTAGTGGTCAGGAATACCGGTAACTTGGAGGCCACCCGCCTATGGAATAACATGGTGGTTTATCTTCGGGTCAAAGATTCTACCACCGGCAATTGGCGCGAGCTGCAGTACTGGTCGGACGTTAAGAACATAAAGGCGGGAGACACGGTAACCTTCAATCTATCTCCTGAAAAGACAACGGATCCAGCCCTCAGGGCGAACAATTTTACCCTCCAGGCGGAAATTGTCATGAAAAATAATTACCTAACCATGAGCAATACGGATGATAATTATTCGAATAAAATTCAGAATATAGATATCTCAAAGCCCACTTTGAATAAAAGTTACCCGTAAGAGTAACTCGGTCTATTTGAGCAAAGAAGGCTAAAGAGGAATAGTTCAAACCGGGCAGCCGATGGAGAAATCTGTCGGCTGCTCTTTAATTGCGATACGTTTTCATTCTCTAGTCGCACTTCAATTTTCACCTGCTGGTCGGAGGCTTAATAGAGCAACGGGAAAATTTCAGCAAAACCCTGGAATCGGCCTGAAGGTTGTGAACAAGATGAACTGGAGCTGTAAGTAGAAAAATCTCTAAAAATATTCAGGGGGAAAAAGCGTGGCGGGGCTTTTTAAACGAATTTAGAACTCTTTGCCTATGCCCAGACCGGGAAGTCCAAAAGGTCTTTCAAGGGATGGGCGAGTTGGTTTTGGCCAAAAAACACTAGGCTGGCGGAGTATCACAAATTTAACGATAACGCTGGGTTAACCCAACCTTGCTTATCTCTCTTTCATTTGCAGAGGGGCACTGTGGAGATAGTAAAGACCCATTGATTTCTCCTGGGCTTCATGTAGAGTCCAGAGCAGCACCGAAGTTGCAGGCGTGGGCATTTCAAAAACCAATTATATTGGGAGTTTTACTGGAGAAAGTTTTATGGGAATTTAAAAGGATGGAGATCTGGAGAATACATCAATGGTCGCCTATCCTCCTCCGAGAAGATAAAATCCCCAGCCGGGGGCGGAAAATCCAACGCACTATTCTCGGTAAAAAAAACCGCTTTCTTTTTGTGAAGCGGTTAGTAACAAAAGCAACCGGGCAATTATTTTATTTTTCTCGACTACATGAAGCTTCGAGTCTGCACGTTACCATTTGCATCAGGCTTCTCACTCATCCATTTTGGCAACTGCAATCTACCACTAGTAGTATCCTTTACATCGTAAACATCATCGGAAAAAGACACACTATCCCCCTTGGCGGCTGCCGGTTGAGAAACATTACCTGGTGCTTTTGCGGCAGAAGCCTGATTAACTCCCATACCTTTAACCGCATTATTTCTTACATTATCTGCACCACAGACCCAAACTTCTCCGACTTTCATTTTGTGCCCCTCCTTAAATAATTTATTAATCTTATTATCACGTCTTTTAAAAAAAAGTAGATCCCTTCTTAAAACAATTTTATTTCTTTTGAAAAGTTTTTTTTTAAGGATTCGGCGGAATTATTTAGAAAAAAGTTAACAAATATTTAATATCTTGGCGGTAAATTTCGTTTATAATATTATTGAAATAATTCATTCCGTTGCCGCATTGCCGAGTAGAAAGGGAGGGCGATATAAATGAAAATTAAAAATCAAGGGAATAATCCCATCGCGGCTACTTATTTGGGGAAGGCCGTTGAGGCTCAGACAGACATAGCCCCTCAAAAAACGGCTGGAGCCAAGGCCGCCGACAAAATTCATTTAACTTCGAATTCAAAGGAAATGATTAAAGGTCGCATCCGCGGCAAGAGAGCGGAAAGTTCCAGGCTGGTTGGAATCTTGGATATGGTGAACGAGCATTCCGAAACGCTCGAGGATGGACAAAGCGTTCATGGAGCCGAGAAACCGCAAACCGCTGATTTCGGAGAAAGAAGTAATATGCAAGACGCCGAGGAATTAATCAAAAGCGGAAGACCGATCCCCAAGGTCGCCTCGCCAAAAAATAGGGATCCTTTGAGTGATTACCCCCCGGCCAGGGAAGGAATTAAGAAACCGAAGGTAAAGCGAGAGCCGGTGCAAACCACCCGCATAGAATTTTCCCAAAAGATGCACGAAATATATGTCCAACTAGAACAAATGAAAACCCAAAAATGGGAAGCCCGCGAAAAGGCTAGAGAAGCCGCCGAGCGAAAAGCCGAAAAGGCGCTCGATGATGAATTTGAAGTCTTTAAATCCCAGTGTCTCAACCGCACGGTTTCGAAATCCGAAAAAGCTAATAATGAAGAAGTCTGCAATTCATTATTTGACCTTCTCGCCGATTGCCCGAATGTTCAAATTGTGGAAATCGGCAAGATGAACCGGCAGGAATACCTGGCGGCTCTCAGAGGGGCCGCGGTAATTCATGTCGTGCCAGGGTGCGGCGAGTCGAAACTGGCCCAAATCGTCTCAAAAAGCCCAAAAGATGAAATCTCTTCGAAAATCGTCGTGGTGGATTATATGAGCGAGTCGGACGTAAAGAACGCCCGATCAATGGCTTGGAGATATAATCGCCGGGCCGGGGAGAAGTAACATTCCATCCAGAAGCCCCAGACTCTAAACTAGCCCCTTCCCGGGGCGGTTTCAGGACGATTAAGCAACCGCCGCGAGCCAGCCGGGCCTTTGGTGGCAAATAAGGATTCATCCCGAATAAATTTAACAAAAATTTAACATTTCGACCCTAGATTTTTCTTGAAAATATGCGATAATTAAGTTAAGCCATATATGAATAGGGAGGAAAATCGTTTTGAAAATCAATTTTCCTGCGGGGCAAATGGACGCTTTTAGTTCGGTGACTATCCAGCCCGGCCATCTATGTCCCCTCAACCGGGAGCCGCAGATTGACTTACCCGTCGCTCCTCCTTCCTCGGGAGAAAATCTTCATTTATCGGACGAAAATTCGCAACCCCAGGGAAACAATCGCCTCTCCGCCCTGGCGGATTTAGCCAATCAAGTGAAGCCGGGAGCGGCGGAATTCAACCAGCAAAAACAGACCTCGGCCCAGGGGGCCTCGGCGGCCGGAGCGCAGAGAACCACCCGGACTCCTCAGTCTAAGAAGAAAAAATTAACTGTGCTTTATTACGGGGCCGGGGATTGCGAGTTGGAAGGGTTTATGGCTCAAAATCTTATTGATATGGAAAAAATGGGGTCTTCCAAAGACATGAACCTGCTGGCTCAAGTGGACCGGGGGACGGATCCCGATCTTGATTATGGAGGTCAGGCCGGGTGCGCACGTTATTATCTTAATAAATCCGATAACCCCGAAAAGATCAATTCTCCAGTCTTAAAAGATTTGGGCGATACCGATTCCGCAGACCCAAAAGTGTTTCAAAAATTTGTCGCCCAGGGGATGAAAGATTACCCGGCGGAAAAATATATCGTGCTGGTTCACGGTCATGGGATGGGGGCCACGGGTTTATTGCCCGATGACACCTCCGGAACTGAAATGAGCCTGCCGGGTTTCTCCGGAGCGTTAAAAAATGCGGAAAATCAGGCCGGGGTTAAGAAAGATCAGGTCGTGCTGGGTGTACAAGCTTGCAAGATGGGAACCGCCGAGTTCGCTTATGAAATGAAAGATTCCGCCACTAAATTGGTGGCTTCCGAGTCTTGTATAACTGAGGAAAACAGCTGGTTTATGGACAAAATTTTAGCCGACAAAGACCTGCCCGATAAAAGTGTGGATCAAATTGCCGAGCATCTCTTTAAAACTAATACCGCGGGAGGAACAGACACCCTATCCTTGATTGATTTAAAACAAATGCCGGAATTAAAAGCCAAGGTGGTAAATTTCATTCAATCCGCCCGGCAAAGCCAGGTTCCCCCGGAAAAACTAAAGGCTCTAATGGAGGTGGAAAGTCGTTTTCGGGATCCCAATATCGGATCTAACGATGGCAATTTTTTAACTTCCGATTTTCAAAGTTTAGCCCGGAGAATTGCCCAAGACCCGGAAATTCAAGACCAAAAATTAAAAAAGGCGGCGGGAGACCTGGAGGGAACCTTAAAAAAGGCGGTCGTGGCCTCCAGCCATATAGACAAGGTGGACTTTAAAGAAAATTGTAACGGTCTGGGAATTATGGTTACCGACTGCCAGGCCTTTAAGGATAGGTACGCTTATGACCGGACGACTTTCGACCGTGACACCGGCTGGGGTGAATTCACTACCAATTATGCCTACGGAATTAAACTGGAACAGGTTGACGGCGAACTGTCCGCCGGGAATCAGGCTAAAAGCCAGCAGTTGAAAGACCTGGCCGAGTTTTCTCATAAGGCCAAAACCGGCCTGCAAGACAAGAATGACGACGGGGTAAGTAAGGAAATTGAGGATGATCATGATTTATGGTGCGATTTAATGGAAAAAAGTCAGCCGGGATCTCATAAGGATTGCCTGAATGCGGTAGGCTCCGTGTTGGGTTGTGTCGCCTGCGGGCCTCGGGAAGAAAAGCGTTCGGGTTACCGGGGAGTCCTGGAAGTGGCTTCGGCTTTTAAAGCAGGGGAGATCAATCATCAAACCCTTGCCCAGGGGGCGCGCAATGTACTGGAAGCCGGAAAAGAGCAATCTCCCCAAGCCCGATTGGCTATGGAAAAGAAAAGCGTTTCTTTGCTGCATACTCTGGGAGTGATCACCAATAATGACAAAATGATCAATATTGAAAATTATTGTTTAAAGGAGCCTCATAAAGCCTTGGAGTATATTGCTAAACTGGACGAGGAGCCGGGCAAGGCGCCGCAACCATAAAAATTGGCTAAGCTTACCCTCCGTGAAAAAGCTCATTTTCAACTAAAATAACTAGTGTCCAATAACAGTTTCGGAAGAGCACGGTTTGTGCCGGAGATGGCTTTATTTTCTAGCCCTCAAAATCCTTGAGAGATAATAACTGGATTCTTTCAAAAAGAGTTGCCTGAATCATTCTGATAAATATCAGCATTGAGTAATGCATACACGTGGTCTGATACTTGAGATAAACCGGCAGGCAGTATAAGCTTAACGGCCCATTTTTTCGGGAGTTAGCCCGGGGGAACAACGTATAATGGTTTCATAAATTCTGGCAGATACAAGGGATATAGCGGTGTTTTTGCAAATTAATCTAAAGACAAAAAAATATATAGACTAAAGAACCAAAAAGCGTGGCGGGCCAGGAAGGATTTGAACCCTCGACTTTCGGTTTTGGAGACCGACGCTCTAGCCGCTGAACTACTGGCCCGCACTAGTTATAATATAATACCACAATTCTAAAAAATTTCAAGTGGACGGTAGTCCACTTTTATCCGGTTTTCACTTTAAGCTTCTTTGATAGCGCCGGAGCCCGTTCACCCCAAAAGCAGGGTAGCGGCCTTCCCCAAGCAAAAAACCGGAAAAATTCCGGTTTTTAAAGAACGATTACGAGGTTCAGGGGTTAGCTCTCCTGATTTTCCCGGCTTTTGACCAGGCGGGTCAAGGCTAAGAGGGCTTTAGTCCCCGAACTCATATAGTTTTGCCGGTTGACCGGCGAAGGCTGCGGTAATAATTTTTAGGTATCTCGAGAATTGGTGGCCCCTAATTCAATTTTTCCAGGTTTTTTTTAATTAATCTCATGCCGGTTTCCCCGGTTTTGATGAGATGATCGTTCTTAGTGCGGTTGAAAGCTTTGCCGCTCCGGCCTTCCCGGTTCAGCAAGAGTTCGGACTTCAGCAGATAAGCGTTGGCCGAGTGAACGGCTCCCGGAATCAGCCCTCCCTCCAGGGAGGCGATTACCGACAAGGCCCCCAAATAATTGCCGATTTTTTCAGCCGGAGTTAACTCATGTTCGGCTTCCCGGTCGTACCAGTGGGGGAGATGGTTCAATTCCCAGCAATGCTGGGGCTTTAAGGCCTCGAAGCTGGTGCGGGCCACGATTTTCGCCCCCAAATATTGATCTTTAGCAGGCTCGTCCTGCACATCGTCGGCGTAGCGGTTTAAAGTTATCAAGGTTTGTTCCAGATCATTCAGCCCCGCTTCGGGATTTGCCGCCTTTTTTTGCCGATCCAGCCCGTAGCGGGCGATGCGGGCCAGGTTTTCCAGTTGCAATTTAGGGATTTCTATGCCGGTATTCATCTTATAAAACTCCTTAACTCCAGCTGTTCCATTTGCGGTTCAGGTATTCCCGGACTTTTTCCGGGGTTTTCAGCCCCTCCAGCATGGAAGTCCCTTTTATTTCCGCGCCTTGGGCGTAAGTTTTAAGGGCGTCCCGGCCGGAGAGATACATCTGATCGTTTTTCTCCCGGTTTTGTGAGCCTTTGGAAAAATGCATCCGTTCTTCGGCGTAAAGCAAACTGCCCGCCATGTGTTTGACGGTGAGGGAGCTGGAGCCTTCGCTCAACTCGGAAAGCACGGTTAAGGCTCCCTGGCAGTTGCCGATTTTTTGCCCGGGAGTGAGGGCGCTTTCAGGCCGGCGACGGAAGAAGGAAACCGGTTTCATCAACTGGTTCTTTTGCAGGGCGTTTTCGGCGATTTGCCCCAGAGCGAAGCCCAGATGCGGGTAGATGGTGTGTTTATGGTCAACTTCCTGGGAAAGCCGGGAAATGACTTTCAAACTACCGCTCATCACTCCCAGAGTATGCGGGGGGGAGTATATCTGCCCTTCTTCGGCTTCGAGGGTTTTTTCGGCGATTCTGCCCAGCAGTTTCACATCCACCGGTTTTTCGGCGGATAAATCGAGTTCTCCCATCTGGCTGACCGCGATTAACGCGCTCTCGTCGTTTCGGGCGGCGTTAAAAGCGTCGAGCGCAGGCCGGTCGCTCAGGCTCAAGGCCAGCTTTTTGATTCCCGTAGCGCCCGTAATGAACATATCTTGCTGTTTTTCCCGGTTATGCCCGTCGAGGAGATAGAGCCTGCCCTGCCCGTCGAGAACATTCCGGGCGGCCTGGGCGATTACTCCCGGGGTAAGGGAGCCGCTGACGGCGGCGATAACTTCCAGCCCGCCCTGGAAGAGACCGACTTTCTGGTAATCTTTAATTCCGGATTTTTCCCGAAATCTCATAGCTTCCTCGGCGATTTCTTTCAGCAGTTTGGCTTCTTTGGCCTCTTGGGGATTTTCTTTAACGATTCGCCCGCAGAGCTGGTCCACGCTTTCCAGGGCGTCGTAGAGCTGTTCGGCTTTGGCGGCTTTATATTCCACCGGGCCTGACTCGGGGCGTTTCACCGCTTGCCCGGCCAGGGCGGAAATAGTTTTCAAATCGGCAGCTGAGGAGCTGGTGATGCTGTTCATAAAAAAACCTCGCTTTCTTTACTTGCCTTAAAAGTATAAACCAAACCGCAAGCCGTTTCCATAAGAAAATGTTAAATTTTTGTTAATAAAATTCCGAATTTTTTGAAAGATGAAGTAAAATTAAAAAAATCCCCGGAGGTAAACCGCCGGGGATGATTTTTGTTAGCGGAGTATCCTACCTGGCGCGGAGGAACTCGTCGAACTCGATCTCCCCGATGCGCCCATCGCCTTTTTGACTCTGGTTGCTGCTTCTGAAGATCCGGCGGCTGATCGGCATATCGCCCAGGTGCCCCGAAGAAACCACGCACTTGGACATCGGGGTGATGTAATAATTTTCTTCATAATCCAGGCCGCCCACGATGCCTTTCTTGGTCATCACCGGCTGGCTGGTGAGCCGGTTGCTGAAATCCACGCTGACCGTTTCCCGGACTTCCACTTCGCCGATTTTGCCTTCTACTTCATAGGAACCGTATTTGAGATTCCCTTGCAGGTTATTAATTTTCAAATCGATCTCCGACTCGCCGAAGCTGCCTTGGACGGCTTTCGCCCGGCGGCCTGGGCCGCTCTTTTTAAGTTCGACCCGGGATTCTTCACCCCCCCGGGTGAAAACTTTTTCCGTTTTGCGAAAAATCCCGCCCCGGGATTGGAATTCCACCCGATCTCCCCCCGCTTCGATGAACCCCTCGGGCCTTGCGGCCAGAAGCCCGGCGTCCAGGGCGGGGAGGGGAAGCAGCACGGCTTCCACCGGGTTGTCAATTCTGGAAAAATCAATTTGATATTCCGGGCGGTTTATGTTTTGAATGGCTTTCATGGGCGTTTCCTTTCGATCTCTGGTCTTCGTTCAATTATTTTAATCCCAACGGCGGGAACGGGTGATAAATTTCAAGGATTCCAGCCCCGACTGGGCTAGATAAGAATTCTTTTCCCCTTTGGCTCCTAGCGGTTCGCAAGCCGAAGCCGCCTGATCAAGTTCTTCCAAAGCCACCGGGATGGTAGCGGCGTCAATTTTATCCTCCAGCGCCGAAATCACCGCCAAGGCTCCCTGGTATATTCCGATTCTGGCCGCCTCGCTCAATCCCTCTTGAGAACCCTGCCGGCGCGCATGGTCAACAATCTTTTTCACGGTTTTAGCTTCGCTGGAACGATTGGGCAAGTTCTTTTCCACTCGAGGACTTAAGTTCCCGATCAATTCGAGGGTTTCTTCCATATCCGAAGCTACTTCAGCCCGCTGGGTGATGATGAAATGATCGCTCAAAGGACGACGGCCCCAAACTCGAGCGGTGCTGGAAAGCAGTTTAACATCCTGCTTTTGTTGTCCCTTTAAACTCCCGTAATGAAGGGCGTGAACTGCAGCCTTGCCGCCGCCCGGAGCCGCTTCCACCAGGGCTTTGGCGCCTTTGTCGCCGGTAAAGTCGGCGAGTGCCCCGATGCCCTCCAAGCCGGTTTTTCTCATCTGGTCGAGAAACAGATAGCCGTTGCCGTCTTGAGCCCATAAATTCCGGGATAATGCAATCATCAAGTTGCTGGACAGGCTGATGGCTCCCGGGCCGACTCCGGCGCTGACCCCGGCGATCACCATCATGGCTCCCACATAAGCTCCGGCTTTTTCACGGGGGTCTAATGCCCGGGTTTCGGCTGCCAGGCCGTAAGAGGCGATTTTTTGCACCAGTTTGGCTTCTTTGGCTTCCTCCTTATTTACCCGGCCGATTTCCCTGGCCATCTCCTTCATTACATTTAAGTTCCGAGTAAGTTTAGCCAGATTCTTATTGTCCGAATAGCAGAGTTCCCGGTCATCCAGCAAGTTACGAGCGATTTTGCCCAGCCCCTTGACGGAGCGCTGGGATTGCGGCATTACTTTCCATGCTTCGCTATAAACCGCCGCCTGGAAAACCGCCGGGTTGACCTTTTCGATAGCTTTTAAACCAGTCATTTTATGCCTCCTTGAAATTTTCAATTCCGGTTTTTTAGTCCTTTTAATTCTTCCAGGGTGCCTTCTCCCGGGGCGCCCTCTTCCATGATCGCCAGGGCCCGGCGGTTGTTCAAGGCGTCGCCCAACCGATAAATCGCCTCGGCTCCCCCGCTTAAGACATGGGACTTGATCTTTTGATTGGATTTCCCGGCCTTGCCCCCGGCGGTATAAAACTTGTTTTGGGCTTTCAGGAGCCGGGAAGCAGCTTTTTGAACGGGCCGGTTACCGAAGCCGGGTTTCAGCTCGGAAATTACTTCCAGGGTGCCCTGGTATTTGCCCATTTTGCACCAGTCGTCCATCTCGTGCACCCATTTGGAATAGAAGTGAGGCTTGTGCTCATAGACCCGGCACTTTTCGTCTTGCAAACCCTTTTGCGCTATGCTGCCCAGGAGATTGATTTCGGCTTTGGCCTGAGGGTTTTCGGCTTCGGCCGCCGGGGCTAACTTGCCCAGCAAATCCAGGGTGGCTGCCAGTTCCCCGGTTTTTTCCCGCCCTACCGGTTCGAGGGGATGCTTGACCGCGTTTGCGGCGATGCCGGTCAGGAGTTCCAGGTCAAGCGGAGTCTTAACTTGTCCGCCGGTTTCTTTTTGATAATGAAAACCCGCTACCCGCAAGGCCTGAAAAGTGGCCTTGTCCGGTTTGCCCGCAGCGATAATCGCCAGGGCCGAGTGGTGGTTGAGGCTGCCCGCGGCCATTTGCAAAAATTCCAGGCCGTTTTCCATTAAAGCCTGATTTTTTATCCGGTTGATGTCCACCGGGTTATTATAAGCAACTCTTAAATTCAAGCCCTGCTCCAGCAGGTTGCCGGAGGCTTGGGCAAGAGCGGAGGATTCAAATTCCCCGTCGAAGGCGCAAAGCACTTCCAAGGCCCCCTGATAAATCCCGAACCTTTCGGGGTCGTGAAGCTTGGGGTTCTCCCCTTTTTCCAGGGCGGTTTCGGCAATTTTCTGCAGGGTGCGGGCGGCTTTGCTTTGGCGGCTGTTCCGCTCGGCTACCTGGCCTGCAAGCTTGCCCAGCAGGTTCAGGCTGATGGAAAGCCGGTCGGCGGCTTCTTGGGGGCGGAAAATTTCCCGGTTTTTTTCTTCGCCCGGGTACAGGGTTTCTTCGGCGATTTGCGAAACCATGCTTAAATCGGCTACGCGTCCGGGGCCGGTCAAAAGTTTAAGATTCATGATGTTTCCTTTCCGCGTTTTTCAAAAGATCGAGATTTTTTAAAGCGGTCTTGGGGTCGGGAGCTTCTTTCAGGATGGCTTTCCCTTTGGGGCAATCCACCTTTTCAGCCAGGGTTTTCAAGGCTCTTACTCCTCCAAGGTAATAATGATCTCGCAGGCGGCGAGTTTTTTTGACCGCCGAATCGGAGATCCCGCCGTGATAGATGGAACCTTCTTCCATCAGCAAACGCCGCGCCGCCCGAGGAAGAACGGAGGTGTTGACCTGCTCATCCAGGGTCGAAAGCACCGTCAAGGCTCCCTGATATTCGCCGATTTTTTCCCAGCCGTCCAATTCATGAGGGGTGCTGGAATACCAATGTGGTTTGTGGGTTTTATCCGTGCAATTTTGTTCCTCCAAGGCGGCTTGGGCGATGGAGCCTAATAAGGCCGCTTGATTGCGCTGTTTGGAAGTCATTTTATCGGCCAGATTGGCCATGATGGTGAGAGAATTTCTCAAATAATCCGCCTGCGATTCGGGATCGAAAATCTCCAGCGGTCTTTCCGGGAGGGCGGCTTGGGCGATTTTTCCCAGCAATTTGCAATCGGCTTTTTCTTCCGGGTAATGAGCATCGGCCACTTTACCCAGCAGGGACAAGGTGTGGCGATTGGCTTCTCCGGCCCCCAGCAGGGCCAGGGCGGTATGATGGTTGATGGAAGAAGCCAGCACTTTTACGCATTGGAACCCGGTTTCCATCAGTTCCCGGTTTTTGGTTTCCAGCCGTTTATCCCGGTCGGAATGGCTGAAGTAAAGGTTCTCCCGTCCCTGCGTCAGGTGGCGGGCGGCTTCCCCCAAGTAACAGGGAGGAAGGGGAGTCCGGTGGTAATAATTCAGATCGTCGGGCAGGGTGGAGATCACTTCCAGCCCCGCCTGATAAGCCCCCACCCGGGCGGCGGGATCGCCGCTTTGTTCCCCGCGGCTTAAAGCCAGCGCGGCGATCTTCTCCAGGGTGAGAGCGGATTTATGTTTAGGGTCGATTTTGGCGATTTTCCCCGCCAATTGTTTCAAAGTTTTCAGGCTGAAAGCCAGTTTTTCGGCTTCCCCATCCGGTTTTTCGGCCATCCGCCGGTCAACCGGCCGGGGCACCAAAAAGCGGGGGTCGTCGAGTTCGGGGCCGTATATGGTTGGCTGCATCAAAGGATGGAGGACTTCCCCTGCCAGTTCGGTCAGGGAATGAATATCTCGTTCTTTAACGGCGGCTTGGCGGATGGCGTTAACGGTCATGATTTTTCTCCTTGCCTGGTTTGGGGAGTATCTTCTCCCAGATTTTTCCAGTAGCGATTCAGGCGATAAGCCCCGTTATAGACTACCGGAGCGGCCATTGCCGCGCCCAGCACTCCCCAGCCCAGCGGCCCGCCCGTCAAGGAGCAAACTATCACCGTGGGCAGCGAGCCGAAGAGAGCGCCCGTGTAAAAACCCGCTACCGCCGCTTCTCCCAGGCTGCATTCTTTTAAATAATCTTTCATTTCCGTGATGAAAATCTGTTTAAAGGCTTTCCCGGATTCCCGCAGATTCCGGCCGCTTTCCCGGATCTGGCTTTTAAATTCCCGGCCCATCGCGCGGGCGCCCGACCGCCAGTCGATCCGGCGGATGTCCCGCCCCAGTTCTTTAAGCCCGCCTTGCAGGGTAACCAGGTCTTTTTTTAGAGTTTCACCCCCTGCCTTCACGCGGGCGGCTCCTTTGTGCGCCGAGCGAGCGATATCTTTACCTATCAATTTCAACTTTTTAAAGTTACAGTTTAAGGGATTTATAGAGTTAACGGTCATGAGTCTGCTCCTTCTTACAGGGTTTTTCGGGTTGGGGCCGGGGTTTTTGAGGCTTTTCAAAACTAATATTTTTTAAGGCGTGGAGCGTCCATTCTCCCGGCTCTCCGGCTTCGGTAACTGCCAGGGCTTTGGGGCAGGAAAGCTCCTCGGCCATTAAGCCCAGGGAACGGGCGGCGCTTTGGTAATAATGGTCTCTCGCCCGGCTTTGCAGCAACCGGGTTTTTTGCTGATATTCTTCTTCCCGCTGCTCGTCCTGCCAGACATCGAACTTTTTGCCTTTATAGATCCGGTCGACGGTGTAAGACCAAACCCCGAAATTGTCCCGGCGCTTCAGTGCGCGCCAGGCTCCCAGGCTGAGGTCGGGAGGAACGGCGACATAGCCCACGGCGGCGATCACTTCCAAAGCTCCCTGATACTCGCCCGCTTGCTCCCAGGGGTCGAGCTTATGGGTTTTGCCCCATTTGAGCAGGCGCGGGTCGTGGCCTCGGTCGGCGCATTTTTCCTGATTAAGAGCCTTTTCGGCGATTTTTTCCACCAACCCGGGGCCGCCCCTGCGGGGTTTTCCTTCTTGAATTCCAACTAAGCGAGACAGCTCCTCGGCGATTTTCAGGGAATCTTTCATATAGGCCGCGCGGGCTTTGCCGTCGATGCAAAAGTTCTTCGACTCCAGATTGCGCTTGGCGATTTCGCTCACCAGGTTTAAATCCAAAGCCTGACGGCAAGAGGTTTCACGGCTGAAAGAAAGGGTGTAGTGCCGGGCGGCGGCTTCCACCGCGCATAAACCGGCGTTGGTGGGCAGGGCCGCCTGGGTAACCGCGATCAGGCCGGAGTGGCAAAGCGACTGGGCCACCAGTTTTTCGGCTTCCAGGCCCATTCTCAGCATCTCCCGGTTTTTCTCCAGCCGGTGGGGTTCGTCTTTGAGCCGGTTGTCGAAATAAAAGGCTTCTCTCCCGTTCAGCAGCTGGCGGGCGGCTTTTTCCACCGCGTAGGAGCCGGGCTTTTCTTCCAGGGCCGAGATCGCTTCCAAAGCCCCTTGATAAGCCCCGACTTGCTTATAGCTGTTCAAATTTCGCTCATCCACCGTTTCCAGGCAGGTTTGAGCGATGTCCCTGATCAATCGGGGTTTGAACTGCCGGTCTGGGTCGTTTTTAAGGAAACGGTCGGCGGTTTTTTGAATCGCCACCACCGCGGCTCTCATCTGGCGGGCGGCTTTTTCCGGGTCTTTGAGTTGCCGGTAGCCCCCGACGTGCACGGCGTCCCGGGCGGTTTGGGCGAGCTCGCGCGAGCAGTTTCTTTTGTACTTGCCGGTTTGAACTTTGCCGAAGGGGCAGGTTCTAATCACGGTATCGTTCATGCTTAACTCGCTTTCGGGGATTTATTCAAATCGGCTACCGCTTTGAGCTGTTTTTCGGCATCCAGCCCGCCCTGGTTGAGGGCGGCGATGACCCGGTCGTTACGGGTGGATTTGGCCAGGATGCCGATCAGCAGGGCTCCCACCTTGTTTTTCAGCCCGGGGCGAATGTTGGCTTTGCTCTCCAAGAGATTGCGGGCGGAATCGGCGATGGTTTTAGCGCTGACTTCCTTATCTAAACCTGAAAGGGCTAATAAACCGGTTTTTAAGATTTCTCCCGCCAGTTCCGGCTTACCCGAGGCAATGGAGAGGGTTTCCACGATGATTTTTTGCACCGGCTCGCTCACGGTGGACTGCCAGGCCTCGAGCATCATCCCAGTGTTGGCCAGGATTGAAAAAATCTTATCTTTTTGCTTGATGGGAGGAATCTCCGTCTCGTATTTAAGATTTTTTATCCGGCGTTTGGCCTCGGCCACTTCCTTTTTGAACCCGGCTTTATTACCCAGCCATTTTTGGGAAACGCCAGCGGTTTTATCCTCGTCGATGACATAGCGGCGAGGGATTCCATCCTCGTCGGTGAAATCCTGGGATAAGGGCATTTCAAATACCGGGTCGGAGAGGCCGGCCTTGCCCCCGGCTTTTACTTCCGGGGCGTAGGAAGTCATGAATTCGCCCCAGCCGGTGTCCTGCTCGAAAGCCAGTTCGGAATAGCCGGTTTTAGCGTAAAAAGCCGGCTCCGAGGCAGTAGTAACCCCTATCCCGACCGCGTTCTTGTTGAATTCCGCATTGTCTTCCCAGCGGGATTGCTTGATCAGGGCTTTATCCAGTACGGCTTTCAGCTTGCGGGCGGCTTTTTGCAATTCAGGGTCTTTCAAATTCCGGTTTTGGGCTACCCCTTGGGCCAGGCTGTGAAAATCGGAAGCGAAAAAAGAAATGGTGGTATCGCTTTCAAAATTGGGACGGCTTTCCACTTCCAGAATAGCTTTTAAAGTTTCTTTAGCCTCCGGGCTGTGCTTTACCGCTTTCTTGAAATCCAGCACCGCTTTTTTAAGGTTGGGCATTTGTTTTAAATCAATCAAGGCGTTGGTGCCCATGGGATTTTTTTCTCCGATGCGCTTAGCCTTGATCTCGGCTATATTTTCTCCCATTTCCCGCAAGGAAAAATCTCCGGCTCCCGGAGTTCTTAAGGCCAGGTCGGGACGCAAGTCCAGGCAGTAAACCACCGCCTGGGAATCGTTCAAGAGGGCGGCGGAATCTTTCATTTCGTAAGCCATTTCCGCGGTTCCCATCAGGCAGGAATCGATTTCCACCATCACTTGATCTTTATCCACGCCGGTTTTTTGTTCGGCGCGTTTGACGGCTCCGGATAGCTCGGGAAGGGTCATGGTGTCGTGGGTCTTGGCTTCTTTACCCGCATCCCATAAGGTGCCGGTAACTCCGCTGCCGTGCCCTTCCACGATAACCAGATAATGTTCGGCCGGGTAGTTTTTCATTCCCCAGGCCAGAAAGTCTTCCAAATTTTTATGATCCGCGGCGTTGGTTTGCCCGTAATGCGCGATTTCTTCGGAAGTGAGCCGCTCGGGGTCTTTTTGGGGGGTGAGATAATAACGGGTAGTTCCCGGTTTGCCCCCATGCCATTTGACGGTGTTGAATTCGTCTCCCCGGTCCACCTGGGCCAGCAGGTTCATCTTGGAGTTGGAACCCGCTTCCTGCATTTTGAGCAAATCACTCAGCCAGATCTCTTCCTGTACGTCCCCGATGGAGAGATAATGCATTACCGTCCAATTTTTCTTGGGTCGGGCGGTTCCGGCCTTTTTCGCCTCTCCGATAATCCCCAGTTTGCGGCCGGATTCGGCTTCCTTTTCCCGAATCAATTCGGCCTTGTCCCGGGAAGAAACTGCTTTCCCGCTTTTCCCGGATTTGGAATGCGAAATTTTCGCCGGACTTTTTCCGGAAAGTTTTTGAGTTTGAGTAAGTTCGACTTTATTTCCGATTTTCATTATGCCTCGCTCCTTTTTACCTTCCCCAAATCGGCCACCGCTTTGAGCTGTTTTTTCGGGTCGAATCTATCTGGATGATAAGGGAAAAAATCACTATTATCCAGATTGAGTGCAGCGATCACCCGCTCGTTGTTGGTAGTTTTAGCCAAAACTTCAATGAGCATGGCTCCGTAGCCAAGATCTGTCTTACTATCCAGAATGTTGCGAGCCGACACCGCCAGGGTTTTACTGCTAATTTCCTTATCGAGGCCGGAAAGCACCCGCAGGCCGGTTTTGATCATATTTCCCATTTTTTCCGGTTTGAACGATGCCAACGACACGAGTTCCTCCCAAATTTTCAGCACCGACATATCGGCAATGCTCAAACAGCATTCATTCATTATTGCGGTTTGGGCCACGATTTGCCAAGCCTGGTCTTGTCTTTCTTTCGCAGTAAGCTCCCGGTTGTAGTCAAGATTTTTAATCCTGCGTTTGGCCTCGGCGATTTCTTTATTGAACCCGATGCTATCCTTCAGCCATTTTTCCGCCATCCGGCAAATTTTACCGTTTTTCCCTTCCCCAAATTTAACCACCGAATCAGCCTGGCGAGGCGTACCATGCGGTTCCACTCCCGGCGCGTAAGTGGTCATAAACTCGCTCCAGCCGGTTTCCTTCTCAAAAGCCAGTTTTTCATAGTCGGCTCTTTTATAAAATCTCTCCTCGGATGAGGTGGTGATTCCCATCCCGTGGGCGTTTTTATTGTCTGAGTCTTCTTGTCTCCAAGAAAATTTAACGACAGCTCTTTGCAGGGAACTTTTGAGTTCCATGGCGGCTTCTTTTAATTCCGGGGCTTGCAATTGCCGATCTTTAATGACGGACTGAGCGATGGTATATAAATCCGAAGCATAAAAGGAAACCGGGGTATTTTCTTCAAAATGGGGGCGACTTTCCACTTCCAGAATTTTCTTAAGGGTTTCCCCGGATTCAGGACTGTTCTTCGCAGCTTTTTTAAACTTCATTATCGCTTTTTCAAGTTGGGGTATCTGTTTTAAATCCACCAGGGAGCTGGTGTTCTGCTTCGGTTTACCTTCAAGCTCGATGGCGTTGGTTTGAGCGATTTTTTTTCCCATTTCATCCAAATTATAGTCTGGGTCGAGAGCTAAATCGGGCCGTATAGGCCGTATCGCATCACCAGAAATCACTGCCTGGGAATCTACCAGCCAGGCAGCGGAGTCTTTTACTTCGGCGGCGGTTTCTATAGTTCCCATTAAGCAAGAACCTATATCCAAAATCACCTGGTCTTGATTCACTCCGGTCTCCCGCTCGGCGTATTTGACCGCGCCGGAGAATTCAGGGAGGGACATGCGAAGATGATGCTGTTCTTCCGCTTCCAGGCTGTCGTCGGAGAGCAGGCCGGTAACTCCGACCCCATGACCGAATACCATGATTAAATAATTTTTAGCCGGGTAATTTTTCATCCCCCATTCCAGGAAATCTTGGAATACTTTCGGCTGGGAGGAATTTACCTGGCCCAGATATTTGATTTCCTTGGAAGTTATCCGCTCGGAATCGGTTCCTTTGGTCAGATAATAACGGGTGGCTCCCGGTTTTCCTCCGTGTTGTTTAACGGTGTAGTCTTCTTTTCCCCGGTCGATCTGGGCCAGCAAGTTCATTTTAGGGCCGGAACCGATCTGCTGTAGTTGCAGCAAGTTGCGGACCAAAACTTCTTCAATTAAGCGCCCCTCGGTTCCATAACAAAGCACCGTCCAATTTTTCTTGGGTTGGGCGGTTCCGGCCTTTTTGGCCTCTCCGACGATCCCCAGCTTGCGGCCGGACTTTTCGTCCTGCTCCCTAATCAAGGAGGCCCGGTCTTTACTATAAACGGGTTTGCGGCTTTTTCCGGCTTTAGGGCGCAAAGCTTCAGCCGGGGGCTTTGTCCCGGAGAGTTTTTCTCCTTGATTCAAATTGACTTTCGGCGCGATTTTCATTCGGGGCCTTACTTTCTTAGCGGCTTCTCCGTGTTTTCGGATTCTCCGGGCGGTCTTTCAGTTCCTTAAGAATGCGTCCTGGCGTCAGAGAACCAACGGAGGGGGTTTCATGACCATCGGGGATGGAGTTAAGCAGATTCAGGGCTTTCTGGTCTCCAGCGGCTTCTGCGATTACTTTCAAGCCTTCCACCCCGCTCTTGGTAATGTGGTTGATGATTTGGGTTCTCTGGCGATGGGTGAGCTTATCCTGCTCCCGGATGAAAAAATGGTTTCCTTCCTGGTTGCCCATCAATCTGGCCGCTCCCCGAGAAACGCTGTCCGGCTGGAAGCCCCCTTGCAGGGAGAGGGCCAGGTCGAAGGCTCCCATGTATTCCCCGATTTCCTCAAAGGGGGTCAGTTTGGAGTTGTCTTTAAATAAGGACGAGAATTTAAAAAGCGTCTCGCCGCCGATGGTCAGTTCGGGGTTGTTGTTAAAAAAGCGTTTTTTCTCACACATGAGGTCGGTGCAGTTTTCCAGTTTCAGCGCCTTTTGGGCGATTTCTCCGATGATTTTGCCTTCAAGGGCTTCGGGAGAATCGCTTTTTCCCAGTTGCTCGGCGAGGCCGCCCACCAGCTTCAAGGCGTCCCGGGAATAGACCGGTTCCTGCTCGACGGGTTCGCTGCGAAAGAGAATGTCGCGCCGGGTGTCGATGACGCGCGCGAGCAGTTTCAACGAAATTTCGGTATTATCGGAAATGTCCCCGGTTTCGCCCGCCGCAAAGAGGGCCGAACATTGGGCCCGGGGGTCGGCTTCGAGGCTCATGATGGCCAGGGCCGACTGGTGGTTGAGAAAGCCCGCGGTTTCTCTCAGGCAATGCAGGCCGACCGCAAAGAGGGCCTGGGTTTTTTCCGGGGTATGAGATTTGGCCGCGCCCTCGAGTTTAAGGCTGCCGTCCCCGTAGCCCACATGCTGGGCGGCGTTGGCGATGGCGCGGGAGTTTATCCCGTTGCCCAAGGCCGAGAGCACTTCCAGGGATCCCTGGCAGGCTCCCAATTTCTGAGCCGGGATCAATTCCTGATAAGGATCCATGGCCATATTGCGCCCGGGATTGTAATGATGGGGCGTGTCGGCGATTTCCTGGATCAGACGGGCGGCTTTCCGCTGGGAGGGTTCCAGCCGGGCCGCGTCGTCGGCCATGTAGTAGATATCCCTTAAGCATTTGTTTAATCTGGCCGCTTCCTTTTCGGGGTTTTTGGTTTCGGTGGGGAAATGATTATTCAAGGCCCGCTCGGCCATGCGGCCCAGCATCTTTACCGGCAATTGGTTTTCCGTTATTTTAGCGATCATTCAAAGACTCCTCCTTATATAACTTGCTTTTATCATTATATAGAAGGTAAAAAGCAAAATCCATAATAAAATGTTAAATTTTTGTTAACAAAAAACGCCTCTTTTTGAAAGAGGCGTTGAGATTTAGTTATTTTATGGCTCAGCGTTTCCAGAGGTCGTCGATGAACCGTTTCCAGCCCCGGGGAAGAGGGACGTCCTGGTATTTTCCGAGATCCATGCCCATCGACATCTTATCCAGGGTTTGGCGGCTCAGGAAAGACACTCCCGATAAATCCCGGCGTTTTTTGTCGCCGGTTTTGGCGATCACCATCCGGTTGAGGGATTGCTCGGCGGTTTGAGCCAGTTTCAAGGTTTCCGGCTCCAGGGATTTTTGCTGCAAGGCCTTTAAAAAGCCCCCCAAATCGGAGAAACCAAGCAGCCGGCTGTTAATCGGGCTTAGCCGGGATTGTCCCAATTTGCGGGCTTCTTTCACCGCGGCTTGGATTTCTTTGCGGTTCCCCCGGTTGAATTCTCCCCTCAGGGCGTGGCCCAGTTTATCTAAATTATCCAGGGTTTCCCCCACCCGGCTTAAATCGTAAGCCGCCAGGGTTTTGATAGTTTCGCGCTGGTTTTTCTCGGCGGTTTTAACCATGTTTTTAGCGATGACCCCGGCGTCTTTTTCCGGGCCTGCGGCTTCCATGAGCATGTCCGTGACGGGGAGGGCGTCGGCGTTGAGGGGTTCTTCGGACAACACCGCATATTGCGCCCGGTTTTGCAGCTGGCTTAAAGTTTCCAGGTTGCCTTCCAGACAGGACTCCATCAGGATAATATCGGGCTTCTTGGCCAGAGCCCCGGCAAAATCTTTCACGGTCATCCCGGCCACCTGGCGAAAGCCCAGCCCGTGCCCGCCCACCAATAAAATATCGGTGGAGTCGGGGTCTTCCGGGGTGAATTGATCGTAGAGCAGACAGCGTAAATCATAGGAACTAGTTTTCTTGATTTCGGGTTTATTTCTAAGCACTTTGGAATCGATTTGAGGGGTTCGGTCTTGGGTGATCCGGTAAGTGCGCCGGCCTTTCCAGTTAGGCTCCTTTAATTCCCGGCGCTGGTAGCAGGCGGATTCCAATTCATTCATCCCGCTTAAGGTAACGCCGTCCAGCAGCAATATTCCGTCGATCGCCAGGCCCGCAGCTACTCCCACGGGGCCCGCCAGAACGCCCAAAAGCGCCGGGATGACTACATGAGCCGCTATCTTTAAAGCTCCGCTCAAGGCTTTCCACTTGGGGGACACCCCGCTGCGGTAAACTACCGCTTGGGCCTGGGCTTTATCTCCCGCCCGGGCTTTAAATTTTTCCAGATCCTTGATTCTACTTACATCGAAAGGCTCCAACGCTTTATCGGTGCCGTCCAGGAAAGCCGCCACCCGGACTTGCGGGCGCTTTTTCGCCTGGGTTTCCCCGGCTTCTTTAACCCGCTTTCCGGGTAAAATCGAGGTTTTTGGTTCCCTCAAGGCTCCGAGATTCATGTTTGGCGTCTCCCGTTTTTTATTACTTTAACTTTGACCGCCCCATTAAAAGGGAATTGAAAGGGGGAAAATCAGCTTCGGAGTTTTCGTTTTAAGGGTTTTCCGGCTACCCATTGCACCATCGCCGCATGGTCTGCTTCGGACTTTTTTTTCTCGGGCTCGGATTTGAGGGGCTGGCCGTTGACCCATTGGACGATTTCGCCCTTTTTTCCCTTGCCCTTGGAGATTTTAGTTTCGGAATAATAAGTGCCGGTCATGGGTTTTCTCGGCTTCTCTTGGGGGGCGGGTTGGCTGAAATCTACCGGCCCGCCGTTCAGCCATTGCACCATAGAAGCGCCTTTTCCGGCCTGAGTTTCGGCTTCCGGATCGGACTGGAGCGGATGGCCGTTTAGCCACTGCACGATTTGAACCCCGGCTTTTTTGCGCTTGGAACTGCGGGGGGCCTCCGATTCGGGAGCTTCCGCGGTGAACCGGTCTTTCGGATCTTTGACCTCCCGGGTTTTCCGGGTTTTATTCAGCGATTTTTCCTCCCGCGGGGGAAGAATCGGGGCATTTACATTAGTTGAATCGATCTTTTTCACAGGGCAGCCTCCTTTAAGCTTGAGCCTGGCTTTCGGCTAATCATAACACAAGCCGGGAAAATAAAACCGGGCCAAATGTTAAATTTTTGTTAAAAAAATTCTAACAAATTCCCAAAAAAGAAACCGCCTTTTCAGGGGCGGTTTCCTAAAATTGTATTCTAAAATTTTACGGTCTGATATACTCATCGGCGCGCCGGGGATCGAAATCGCCTTTTTCCATAGCGGGGAGTTTTTCCGTTTTAGCAGTTTGGGGCCGATAGCTTTTAGCGGCCTTTACTGCGGCATTGAGATTTAAAGTCCAATCTTGGTTTCTTGTTTTGTCTATAATCTTTAGAGCAGTTTTCGATGATAACTTAGGATTAGCCTTCGCCATTGCGGCGTAAATCGCGGACGCGATGTCAAGAGGCATACCTTCAGCCGTTAAAGAATGAAGAAATTCAAAGGTTTCTTTCCGGCTGGCTTTTAATTCATCGGCACGCGAGGTTATGGAGATTTTTTTAGCCTCGGAAGAGATACGGCTTTTGTCCTTGATTTTGGTTTTCAGGGTCTTAAGAGGTTTTTCGGTTTGCTTTTTGAGCGCGAGCCCCAGGATTGGAGTTCCCGTAGGGCCGACTCCCATGGTCAGTTTCACATCTTTTTTTCCGATTTTCATTGATCAACACCTCCTTTGAATTGAGCGGGTTGCTTGGTTGATTGCTAGGTTTTAACTGGATTTGAGAGTAGATTATATTTAATTGTATTATAACCCAAAATTCCAGGCTGGTTATTAAATAATTGTTAACTTTTCGGGGGGGAAATCCTTTTTTTCCGCCTCGGACGATTTAAAACTCACTAGCAAAAACCGGGGATGGAGGCTATAATTAATTTTAATGAGCAAGCGAAATTTATTAATTCTGCTGGTCATCCTGCTGCTCGGTTTTACAGGATTACTCCGGGCCGATAATGTCTTCGTGGAGGAACAGGTTTATTATGCTCAAATCTTTCAGAGTTTTCGCTACCATTATGGTCGGGAAGAATATCCCCAAGCCCTGGAAGAGCTGCAAAAGATCGCTGAAAAATACCCAAACACCGAATACGAGGCCAACGCCCGGCTGCTGCTGGCCGGGCTTTATGTGGAGAATTTCTCCGACCCCCAAAAGGCTTTGCCGGAATATCAAAAACTCCGGGAAAGGTTTCCCAATACCCGCTACGATTTAATCGCCCGGGCTTCGAGCCTGCAGCTTCGCACCCCTCACCCCCGGGATTTTTTAGCCAAGCTTGACCGGATGATCCTGGAGAGCGGGGGAAAAAGCTGCCGGGCCATCATCGCCGCGGGGACTAAAGACGAGAGCTTTGACCGGCAAGCCGTCCCGAAACCCTACCGCGGGGCTTTGACCCGGTTTTATAGCTGGGCGGCCCAGGACTATCGGGAAAACCGGCAACTGATGGCGGCCTGGAAAATCTTGCTCTTCGTGCGGGAAAATTTCCCCCAAGAGGGCGGGCCCGACGTGCTGGAACCGATCGCCGAAGACCTGCTGGAGGCCCGCAACATCACCGACTTCACCCCCTACCAGACCCTCCCCCCGGCTCCCCGCTGCGGGATCGTTTACCCCCCGGACGGGTATTGGCTGAGCAATGACGGCCCCCGCATCGAGTTTGAGCTGAAAGCCGGGGACATCCAAGGCCCCCGGATCGATTTGGCCCGGGTGGTTTTCACCCTGGACGGCCTGGACTTGACCCCGAAAATGAAAATCAAAAGCCAGTTGAATACTTCGGCCAGGCCCGGAGTTCCTTTTGAAATCCTGCGGATTTATTATCTCCCGGCTTCCCCCCTAGCTCCCGGAAAGCACGAAATCAAAGTGAAGGCCTATGACAGCCAGGACGGGGAGTGCGCCTTGAACTGGAATTTTTTCGTCCGGCCCTGAGGGGGCCGCTTAAAGGAAATTTTTTTGCTAACCGCCAAATCATCCAAATGAGAATTTTCATTTTTTGCCTGCTGTTCGCCCTGCTCCAGCCCTTACACGCCTGGCCTTTAACCTCGCCAACCACCGTTTCGGTGGACGCCGCCAAAATCAAAGGAGAGGTAAACCCGCTGGTCTTCGGTGAGAACCTGGAAGCCGCCGATTACGCCTGGGTAAGGCCCCGGCCTTATTTCTCCAAGACCGGGGGGGGATTGTGGAATTTCAAAACCGAATCCGTCAGGCCCGAATACCTGAAGCTGTTAAAAGCCGTCAACGGCAGCCTGCTCCGCTATCCGGGCGGGTGCACCGCGCACGGCTTCGACTGGCATGCCGCGGTGGGCCCGCGCAAAGACCGGCCTCTTTTCAGCTTCGGGGTGGACGAATATATCGACTACTGCCGAAAATCCGGGGCCGAGCCGCTGATCACCGTCAGCGATTACACCGGCGGCCCCCAAGACGCCGCCGACCTGGTGGAATACCTCAACGCTCCGGCCCTCGCTAAATACCCCTGGGCCATGAAGCGGGCGGCCTGGGGCCACCCCCAGCCCTATAAAGTAAAATATTTCGAACTGGGCAACGAGTCCGACCACGGCAACCACGAAACCCGGGACTTTAAGCAGTTTACCGCCGAGCAATATCTCGCCTGGGCGCGCCAATGCGCCGGGCTGATGCGGAAAATCGATCCCCGAATCAAAATCGGGGCGGTGACGGCCATCGCGCCGCAGAACCCCTGGAACTACACCGTGCTGGAAGGGATGAAGAACTCAGCCGATTTCTTCATCGTTCACCAGTATGCGGTGCAGCAATCCCCGGAGCAGGGCGCGGGGCAGTGCCCCCCCGAACTGATGATGCAAGCCTGCATGGCCGCGGGCGATCAGATGGAAACCGAGCTGGTGCGCTGCCGCGAACTAATCCGCCGGGTAACCGGGCGGGATATTCCCCTGGCCGTTACCGAATACAACGCGCTGTCTTATTGGGACAACCGGCCCATCCCGTACCAATACACCCTGGGCGCGGGGTTGTTTGCCGCGGATTACCTGCGGGTTCTAATCAAACCGGAAAACCGGGTGGCGGCGGCCGCTTACTGGCATTTCGCCAACGGCGGCTTCGGGATGGTGCAGGGGCCGAAAAATCCCGGAGACAAACCAATTTACAAATTAATGCCCGCTTTTTACCTCTACCGGCTCTGGGCGCAGCATTTCGGCACCAGGCTGGTAGATTGCCGGGTCGCCGATTCCCCCAAAGCGGAGCTGAAGTCTGCAGTCTTTACCATCCAGCCCGCCACCGCCTCCAAATACCGGGCGGAAAAGCCGGGGCCGAATCTGCTGAAAGGATACCGGATCAGCGAGGAAACCGGGGTCAAATTCAAAACCCTGCCCGGCGGCGTCCTGCGGGCCTCCTTAGCGCAGATGAGCGGCGACCACTTTCCCCGGCTGGGCCAAATCCCCTGCCGCAGTTCGGCTTACCTGCTGGAATTTGAAGCCAAAACCTCGGGAGATCTCGCCGGAACCGATGTGGGACTAGGCTTGAACGACATCCGCGGCTGGGAGGCTACCCATTCGGGCATAAGAATCAGCCACCTGGAAAATTACCGCCAATGGTCGAAATTCCGCATGATTTTTTATCCCCTCAAGGACTGCCCGCAAGTCGAGCTGATCCTCCAGATCCCTGCGGGGAATAAAACCGTGAACGGCGCAATCGAAATCCGCCGCCTTAAAGTTTGCGAATACGCCCCCCAACAGTGTGCGGCTTATGATTTGATAACTTCTTGCGCAGCCCTCTCCCGGGACGGCAAAAAGCTATTCGTGCTGGTCTTCAACAAGGCCGAAAAGCAAAAGGCCGGGATCAATTTAAAAATCGCCAATTTCAGGGTTCAAAAAGCCCGCCGGTGGACGGTTAGCGGCCCCTATCCCCAGGCCACCAACCTGGAAAAGGAACTGGTCAAGGAAACGGTCAGCGGGAAAGCGCTGAAATTAAACGCCGACGGCCAGCTGAGCGCGGGCCTGCCCCCCTGTTCGATGACCGCTTTTGAACTGGTAAGCAAATAGACCGCACAAAAAAACCACCGCCGATGCAAACCGGCGGTGGTTTTAAAATTCAATTACCCAATCTATTCGGCTTTTTTAGCCTGGCTGTAAACCCATTTGTTGATGGTTTCATCTTTGATTTTACCGGTTTTGGGGTCGTAGGAAGCGGTGATTTTTTCCAAACCCTTGGAGAGCTTGTCGCTGACTCCTTCCAAAGTTACGAAATGGCCTCCCGCGGCGGCTTTTCTCCCGGTGCTGATGGTTACTTTATTCAAGGAGAAACCGCCTTCCAGCTCGGGATTATACAACTCCAAATTATCCATTTCATAGGTTTTGCCTTGGGTTGTGGTAGAGGATACCGACCGGCCGACTTTCCAGTCCTGGCCGAATTCCGCGTCCGCGGGAAGACCGCGATTCCCCTCGCCGTCGGCTCTCATGCGGCTCATCCGGTCTTGATCGCCCAGCAATTTGGTAATCCGCGGGTCTTTGATGTCGGTGATGATCCCTTTGGCCATCAGGTCGGGGCGCTGTACCAGTTTATCGGTAATGAAAGCGTCCAGCTTGCCGTCGCCCTTGAAGAGCGTTTCTTGCCCGTCGAGCTTGACTTTTTCCTGCTTGCCGTAGGGGATCAGGACGCTTAAGTCCTTATCTTTGCCTTTGAGGGTTTCTAAAATTTTATGCTTAAGCGCTTTAATATCGGTTTTCAACCCCTCCTTACGGCTTTGCCGGGCTTCGGCAGAAAAGCTGGTTTTATCGGTCAGCTTTGGTTTGAAGGGCTTTTCGGCAGCTTTCGCGGTTTTTTGGGGGGGTTCCGTGGCATTCCCCGATTGAGCGATTTTCACTTGATCTCCGACTTTCATTTAATGAACGCCTCCTTGGTTTTTGGGCTTCCGGTTATTTCAGCTTGATTTTATTATAACCTAGAAATTCCAGGCCGGATATTAAATAATTGTTAACTTTTCGAGGGGGGAAATCCTTTTTTTAAGCGTAATCTTCCTGGTAGCCGACTTTCGCTTACAGAAATCTTTTACCCAGCTTTTAAGGTTACCACGGAAAGCAATTAAGCAGGTTCCTCAAACCCCGTGATTACCTAACCCGGCGAGGATGGCTGGAAGATTTTTCTGTTTTAGAATTCCGAGATTTATTTTCTTGGCCAGCCACTTTTACTTCCAGTTCCAATTTTTGGGCGTCTTTTTTAGTCAATTTTTCGGCTCCGGTTTGTGACACATGCCCGAGAGCGGCATAGAGGAATTTTTCACTTTCTTTCTCGTTCATTCCCTCCATTGAGTTAGCTAGCAACTCAATCTGATCTTGGACTTTTACTTCCAGGGCCAATTTCTGGGCGTCTTTTTTAGTCAATTTTTCGGCTCCGGTTTGTGACACATGCCCGAGAGCGGCATAGAGGAATTTTTCACTTTCTTTCTCGTTCATTCCCTCCATTGAGTTGATGACAAGTGTAATTTGGTCTTTTATCTCAGTTGCCGGGGAAGCTTGGTGTTGTTTTTTTTGCCGCTTTACCAGTTCTGAACCAGTTTTTAAAATTTTAGCGTTTCCCTGCAAATTTTGCCAGTGATTTTTGATTTCCATTTTTCTTCCTCCCTTGTTTAAGTTCGTCTATGAATTATTATAACAAATAGTTAATCTCTGAATATTAAAATAATGTTAACATTTGGCGCATAAAAATCCTTTTTTATGCGTAATCTTCCTGGTAGCCTGCGCCCGCCATATCCACGAACTTCACGCATTTGCTCAAGAAATTGATGCGGATGTTGCCGGTGGGGCCGTTTCTATGCTTGGCGATCATCAGCTCGTCGGTTTCGTCCGAGCGGTAAATGAAGATGACCAGGTCGGCTTCCTGCTCGATGGCTCCCGACTCCCGCAAGTCCGAAAGCTGGGGGCGTTTGTCGGCGCGTTTTTCCACTTCGCGGGAAAGCTGGGAAATGGCGATGATCGGGATGCTGAGCTCCTTGGATAAGCTCTTTAGCCTCCTGGAAATATCGGAAATTTCCTGGTTGCGGTTTTCCGAGCGGGCCGCGCCCCGGATCAATTGCAAATAGTCGATCACCATCAGGTCGATCCCCACCTGGCTCTTTAGTTTGCGGGCCTTGCTGCGAATTTCCATCACCGTGGGGGAAGGCGAGTCGTCGATATAGATGCGCAGCTCGCTCAAAACATTGACCGCGCGGATCAAGTCCGGCCAGCTCCGCTCGGGGAACCTTCCGGTGCGGGCTTCCAGCAGGTTGACCTCGGCTTCCGCACAAACCAGGCGTTCGGCCAGTTCCTCCTTGGACATTTCCAGGCTGAAAAAAGCCACCGACTTCTTTTCCTCAAAGGCCACGTTGCGGGCCAGGTTGAGGCAGAAGCTGGTTTTGCCCAGCCCCGGCCGGGCGGCCACCACGATCAGGTTGGCGGGGTGCAGGCCTCCGGTGCGGGCGTCGAAATCCTTGAAGCCGGTGGATAAGCCGGTTATCCGGGATTTGCGGCTCTGCAGCTCGCTCAAGCGGTCCAGGGTCTTATCCAGGATGTTCTTGATCTGGGTAAAATCTTCCCGCAGCATTTTGTAGCGGGAAATGGCAAAGACCAGTTCTTCGGCCTTGTCGATGTCTTCTTCCACCGCCCGGTCTTCCTGGTAGCCCAGGCCCGCGATTACGGTGCCGGCGTTGATCAGGTTGCGGCGGATGGACTTGACCTTGACGATCAGGGTGTAATATTCTACGTTCCCGGCCATAGGGGCTAGATCCAGCAGTTCCTGGAGATACTCCATCCCCCCGGCTTCATCCAGTTTGTTTAAATCGGAAAGCCGGTTGGCCAGAATGACCGCGTCCAGCACCTGGCCCTGCTCGTAAAGCTCCAGCATGGTGCGGAAGATGGTCTGGTGCGACTGGCGGTAAAAATCCTGCGGGCCTTCCAGCACTTCCATCACCTTGCCCATCAGGTTGCTGTCCAGCAGGCAAGTGCCTAAAATGCAACGCTCCGCCTCAAGGTTATGAGGAGGAACGCGTTCTATGGTAGAAGCCTCAAACATTTAAAACCCGATCTTGCCGCGGTTTATTCCGGGAGGATTTCCACGTTGATTTCCCCGGAAATCACGCTGGCATAACGAACCCGCACTTTGTGCTCGCCGGTATGTTTCAGGGGTTCGTCCATTTGAATCCATCTTTTATCGTAGTCTATGCTGGTTTCTTTTTTAATCAGCTCGGCCAGATCGTTGGCGGTAACTGAACCGAAAAGTTTGCCGCCTTCTCCCGCTTTGACCTTGATCATGAAGTGCTTCTTGGAAATCTCCTCGCAGATGGTTTCCAGGCTCTTCTGGTGGCGTTCGACTTTCTTGCCTTGCTGGTTCTTCTTGACTTCCAGGCATTTCAAATTGCCGGGAGTGGCGGGAGCCGCCAGTTTCTTGGCAAACAGGAAATTGCGGGCGAACCCGTCGGACACCTCGATAACCTTGTCCTTTTCCCCCAATTTCTTGACATCGGTCAGAAGAATAACTTTCATTTTTACCTCCGCCTAGCCGACGTAGGGCAACAGGGCCAGGAAACGGGCCCTCTTGATCGCCTCGGTAAGCTTTCTTTGATGCCGGGCGCAATTTCCGGTGCCGCGACGGGGGATCAGCTTGCCCCGATCGCTCAGATACTTTCTCAGCATATTGACATCTTTGTAGTCAAACTTCTCCGTTTTGTTGGCGCAAAAAACGCAGACTTTTCTCTGCATTCTGCGGTAACGGGGGAATTTGCCTTCTCTGTCTTCTTTCCTCGGGTGGTTCATTTTTTACACTCTCCTTTAAAAGGGTAAATCATCGGAAACGATGTCATCCAACTGGTCGTCATGGGCGAAATCGGGAGTCTCGCCTGCGGCGGGTCCTTCTCCCGCGCCCTTGCGATCCAGCATTTTCATGGTTTCCGCTACTACTTCATAAGCTTTGCGTTTCTGACCTTCGGGGGTGTCGTAACTGCGAACCTGGAGCCGTCCCTCGATGGCGATCAGCTTGCCCTTGCTGAGGTACTGGGCGCAAATTTCCGCCAGCTTTCCCCAGGTGACAATCTTAATGAAATCGGCTTCCTTCTCGCCTTTTGCGGTGAGCCGGTTGCGGTCCACCGCCAGGACGAAGTTGGCTACCTGCGTGCCGCTGGGGGTGTAACGCAATTCAGGTTCAATGGCTACTCTGCCTACTAAAATTACCCGATTTAACAAAACCGCACCTCTTCTTGCTTAATTTTCGGCCTGGGCTTCGGCCGGAGCCTCGGCTTCGACTATCTCTACCTTTTCGGCTTTCTCGGCTTTTTCGGCCTTCTCTTTTTCAATCTTGTCTTTTTCGGCCTTTTCCTTGGCGGCTTTTTCAGCCTTGGCGGCGGCCTTGACGGCCTCGGCGGTGGACTTTACCAGTTCCTCGTCGTCCTGCAGCAGGAATACTCCGCCCCGGATTACTTTGTCGTTGATACGGAAAAGCCGGTCGATTTCCTTGGCCATTTCCGGGTTGCCGTGAAAGGAAATGGTGGTGTAAAAGCCTTCTTTTCTGCCTTTGATGGGGTAAGTGAGTCTTCTCTTGCCCCAGCTGTGCTTGTTGACCACAGTGCCTTCCCGTTTCTTGATTTCCTCGGTGTACTGCTCAACCAGCTGTTCCAAATCTTCTTCAAGGGCATTGGGGTCCACTATGTAAGTGGCTTCATACTCTCTCATTATTCCAGACCTCCTTGGTAGTTAAATTCATATTCCCCAATTTTCACCGTATCCCCTTCCTTGATCCCCATTTTTTTCAGTTTTTCCTCGATTCCGAGTCCGTACAGCCTTTCTTGCAAATGCTCCACGGCGAAATCGTTGGAGAAATCGGTCATCTTGACCATCCGGTCGATCTTCCACCCCTTTATCAGGTAGCTGCCTTGGGGAGTCAGCTCCACTTTCCAGGGGAGGTTCTCAGGTTCGGGATCCGGTTCAAATTTCCTGACCTCGGGCGGAATTTCCGCCAGTTTTGCTTCTATTTCAGCCAGGAGTTCCGGTATGCCTTGGTTCTCCAGGCAGGAAATTCCCATCAGTTTTCGCCCTTTGGTTTTAAATTCCTTTTTTAATATGGCAAATTTTTCCGGAGCCTCGGGGGTATCCAGTTTATTGGCTACCACCACCTGGGGTTTTTTCATGATCTCGGGGTCGAAATCGGCCATTTCTTTCATCAGGGCGTCGTACTGGTAAAGCGGGTTGGCCGGATCCAACTGCTCCAGGTCGAGCATGATCAGCAGCAGGCGCACTCTCTGGATGTGCCCCAGAAAACGGTTGCCCAGACCGTGGCCCTGGGCCGCTCCCTCGATCAGGCCGGGGATGTCGGCAAAGACCATGCTGAAATCCTGGGTTTCGGATTTTTTGATCGCTCCCAGGTTGGGAGAAAGGGTGGTAAAGGGATAGTTGGCTACCTTGGGCTGGGCTGCCGAAATCAAGCTCAACAGGCTCGACTTGCCCGCATTGGGAAAGCCCACGATGCCCACATCGGCGATCAAGCGTAATTCCAGTTTGAGCCAGCGGGATTCTCCCGGTTCGCCCACTTCGCGGAATTTGGGCAGACGGTTGTTGGCGCTGGCCAGGGAAGCGTTTCCCCTCCCGCCTCTGCCGCCCCGGGCCGCTAAAAAGCGTTCACCGGGCTGGGATAAATCGGTAAGCAGGCGTCCGGAGGGAATTTCATAAACCAGGGTGCCGCAGGGAAGCTCCACTTCCAGATCCTCGGCGTCGTGGCCCCGCATGTTCTTGCCCTTGCCGCCGATGCCGATTTTAGCGGCAAAATGAATTTTTTCCAAAAAAGACCAGAGGGAATCGATCCGGTTGCTGGCTACCAGCCATACGCTGCCGCCGTGCCCCCCGTCGCCCCCGTCCGGCCCGCCCTTGGGCCGGTATTTTTCCCGCAGATAGCTGAAGCAGCCGTCGCCGCCCCGGCCTCCGGTTACGCAGATTTTTGCGGTATCGCTGAATTCTCTACTCATAATGTTTCACAAAAAAAATTCACAGCTTCAAGGCTGTGAATCGTTTATTTCCAAAAACCAACCGTTTTAAGAATTAACATTCACGGTGTTGCCGTGGAATTCCACTACTCCGCTGGTTAAGGCGAAGATGGTGTAGTCGCGGCCCAGCCCGACATTGGAGCCCGGATGATATTTGGTGCCTTTCTGACGAATAATGATCTGTCCGGCTTTGACTTTTTCACTGCCGAAAATCTTGACTCCCAGCCTTTGGCCCGCGCTGTCGCGACCGTTGCGGGTGCTGCCCATGCCTTTTTTATGAGCGAATAACTGATAGTCTATTACAAACATGATAATCCCTCCTTAAAAGTGGAGTCATTATAACACAACCTTTTTTTTCAAGCAAGAGGTTTATAAATAAAACTTGCACAAAACACGCCGGATCAGGGTTGGGGCGGAACCGGGGGCAAATCGGCCTGTTTTCGAAGCTGGTTGATTTTTTCCCTCATCTGCTCGGGGCCGGGGGCCGACTTTTTCTCCGAAACGGTGCGGAAAATGATGCATTCTTCGATTTCCAAATCTCCTATATGGCCTTTGATTATCCGCTGGTTGCCCTGCTGGGTGATGGTTTTTTCGATTTCCAGATCGCCCAGGCTCCCGGTGGAAATCAGCGACTGCCGGTCGGGAGCCACTGAAACCTGTTCTTTATAATCCATCCCGCCGATGGTACCGTAGCTTTTTAAGGTTTTATCGTCGAACTGCTGGTTGATTTCGATCTCACCGGCCCGGCCGGTGATCTGGTAGCCGCCCATGCCGGGCTTGTAGTCCAAAGAAACCGGAGATGCCCCGAAATTGCCCCGCAGTTTGGCCCCGCCCAGGGGGAACTCCTCGGAGCTTCCGGCCCGAACCGGCCGCCCCTGGATGGAGGAACTCTTTTTTTGGTGTTTAAGCTCGATCCGGTGATCGGGTTTAAAGGAAAACTCGAAACTGTCGGCGCCGATTTTCACCCGACCTTCGATTTCCTGCAAATCCTGGTTTCCGATGCGCGAAGCGTTAAAGTCCACCATAGGCACGAACAGCGCCGCTACCGGGTGGTTGATATTATTGAAATTGATTTCGGGGTTGGAGTTGCCGGATTTTTGAATCATGCTGTTGGGGCCCCTTTCTATGGGATAAGATATATTTTACCTGAAATTAAGCTTTCTCACAAGAGGGCGGGCTACTGGGGATTCAGAGCCTCGAATCCGGCCCGGGCTTCAGCCAGGAATCGGCGGATTTTTTCCCGGTCTTTGCGGCCCCGCGAGTCCTCCACCCCGGTATGAGCGTCCACTCCGGCGGGTTTCACCTTTAAAATCGCTTCCCGGACGTTGCCGGGGTTCAAGCCCCCCGCCAGGATCAGGGGTTTAGCCAGATTTTTGCTTAAAAAGCGGCTGAATTCCCAGTCGTGGATCTTGCCGGTGGCTCCCGAGGCCCCGGAGGCCGGGTCGTAAGTGTCGGTGATGAAAGCGTCCACCCAGGGGACAAAGGCTTCGGCCAGGCGGGAGAGCTGTTCCGGGGGGCGGCTGCCCACCACCAGGCTCTTTAACAAGGTCAGCCAGGGGAAAGTCTGCTTTAATTTTTGAGTTTCTTTCGGGGCGATATCCCCGTGGAGCTGGACGCAGGAAACCCCCAGGAAATCGGCCAGATCCACGATTTGCCCGGCTTTTTCCAGGTAGGTGATCAGCACCCCCGCGACTCCGGGAGGGAAGGCGGCGATCAGGGCCTTGGCCTCAGGCTCGCCGAGGTCGGGCTTATGCACCGGGAGCCTAAGCGGGAAACCCAGGTATCGCACCCCCTCCTCGATCAGCATCCGGGCTTCGGGAGCGTTTTTCACTCCGGCGATTTGGATGAAGCGGGAGAAATCCATCTTTTAAAAGCTCTTTCTTAAAATCAAGATTTTATTATCGGGAACCCGGCTTATCAAGCTTAGCGATTTTTTCCAAATTACTCTCCCAAGCGATTGCGGGGTTGCCGCTTAAATTACCCAGAATGTGCAGATATTTTTCCCCGGCATAATGCACATCGTCATATTCCGGAGAAATTTCCAGGAGCTTGCGGGCCGACTCGGCCAGGGTCTTGGAGCTGACTTCGCCTCCCAGGGCGGAAATCACCGTCAGGCCGGCTTTAAGGTGGGCGGCCAGCCCTTCGGGGCTTCCGGGGTTGTTGCGAATTATGGAGGTAAGAATCGCTCCTACCAGCCGTTTCTCGGCGGGAGAGGCTACCTGATTATTGATTTGGCTGAGCTGCCGGATGACGCCGATTTTCCCGGCCCGGCGGTAAATGTCCCGGACATCTTTTTTCTCTGAGCCGGGGGCGGTGTAAAATTTATAAAACTCCTGGCCCACGGCCTTGATTTCCGGCTCCATGTCGGCAAAATTATCCAAGCCGGTTTGAGCGATTTTAGCCATTTCTTTCAACTGGGGGAATTTAACCTTAATCTCGGGGGCGGGAGCTTGGGAAGAAGCCGATTGCTCCGGCCCGCCGGCAAGCCTGCTGAGCTGAGACAAATTATTTTCCAGGTAATTATTGAGGTTGACCACTTTTTCGTTGCGCGAAGCGTAAGCCAGGATGGTGAGGATTTTGTTGCCGAAAGCCCGGCTGGGCCGGCCGGCGTAAAAATCTTTTTCCCAGGCCCGGTAAGTTTCCTTGCCCATTTGGCTTTGCAGCAGTTCGAAATTATCCCAATCGGTCAGCTCATGCAGTTTTTCCTCCAAACCGGATTCCCGGGTTGCCAAGCCATCGGGCCCCAGGGCGATTAATTTTTGTTTTTCCTCAGACTGGTCAAAAATACTTTCCCCGCCGGCTTCCAGCTCCCGGGCTGCCCCGGCCAGGGTCTTACTGCTGATTTCGCCATCCAGGGCCGAAAGGATCACCAGGGCGGCCTTGAAATTGCCGGGAGTAAACTTACTCCCCAGCGCGTCGAGAACCGCATTGACAATTTCTTTCTGCGGCTTGGGAGCCTTTGCCCCCAACTGCTCGATGGCTTTTAAGGTACTGACTTGCCTGGCCCTGCACTGGGAATAATAGGATTTTTCCAGGTAAGAAAACTTGGGGTTATCCTCAATTTGGCGTAAATCTTTTTCTGCGGCGAAAATTTCTTTTTTCAGTCCTTCCCAGCGGCTTAACTCCCGTTCGGCCAGCTTTGAGATCCGCTTCAACTGGGGAGATTTTACCACCGGTTCCTTGAGACCCCGGGCGAAAGCCTGGGGATCGGCTTCCTTGGCGTAGGAGGTCATAAATTCGCTCCAGCCGGTATCCCGGTCGAAAGTCAAACTATGGTAATTATAACGGTTATAAATCCCGGCGTTGGAAGTCGCCAAAATCCCCAGCCCGTTGGAATTTTTGCCGAATTCCAGCCCCTCTCGATGATAAGCCCCGGGAATCGCCTGCTTTAAAACCGCGTTAAGCTTAGAAGCGGCTTTTTTTAGTTGCGGGTCTTTAATTTCCGGGTCTTTCGAGATCTGCCGGGCGATGTCGGGCAGGTCGGAAACATACTCGCAGACCGGGCTGGCCGTAAAGTACAAAGGCCGGCTCTTGATTTCGAGATTGCGCTGGATGGCCTCGCGAGGCGCAGAACTGTTTTTTACCGCCTGGATGAACGCGCCGATTTGTTTTTTCACCTCCGGCATTTGCTTTAAATCAATCAGGGATATGGTATTTTGGAAGACTATCTCATCCTCCGGGGCAGGCTCACGCATAAGAAACAAAGAATCATCAAAAAATTGCGGAATCCGGTCTTGCTCGAATAGTTCGCGGCTCATGGTTTCCGGGTCGTATTGGGCGGCTTCGGGACGGCTTAACACTTCGGGCAGCATCCCGCCGCCGTATTGCACCGATTCGGAGGCCAGCAGCTTTTGAGCGATATCCTTGAATTCATAGGCCACCTCGGCCTGGGCCATCTGGCAGGAGTCAAAAGCCAGAATTACCTGATCTTTCTCCACTCCGGCGGATTTTTCCGCCGCCTGCACGGTTTTCTTGAATTCCGGAGGTAATATTTCCGAATGGCGGCTTTCCCGGCCGTTATCGGTAATGAAGCCGTCCACCCCGGCGCCGTGGCCGTAAACGTAAACCAGGTAATTCTTGGCCGGGTATTCCTTCATACCCCAAGCCAGAAAACTTTTCAGGGTTCGGGAGTCGGCTGAATCCGTAGGCCCCAACTCTTTTAATTCTTGAGAAGAGATTCGGCGGTGCTTGTCCTGAATTTGGGGCAGGGTGGCCGGGTTATAACGGGAAAAACCGTCCAAATCGCCGGGTTTTAATTTAAATTGCTGAAGCTTATAGCGCACCATTCCGGGCTTGCCTCCCAGCCGGAAAGTGGGATTTTCCCCCCGGTCGAACTGGGCCAGCAGGTTAATTCCCTTGCTCACTCCCAAGCGTTCCATCTGGATGAGATTGATGGTCATCTGCTCTTCCAGATTATTGTCCCCGGCGAAATAACACAGCACCGTCCAATTTTTTTTGCGGGCCTCGGCCAGGGTGGAGGCTTTTATTCGTTTTATCTGGGGAAGCGCCCGGCTTTTTCCTTCTTTTTCTCCGCTCAAGACAGAGCGATCTTTGGAGCGCAGGGGTTTATCGGCTTTCAGCGAAGCAGTTTTAACCGGTGAAATTTCCTTCCCGGCGGCGGTTATCTTCGACTCAATTTTCGGGTTAATTTTCATAACTTTACTCCCTTACCTAATCCGGCTAAGCCTTTTAAGAAAGTTTCGGCGTCTTTAACGCTGGTGTCCGTCCAGCTGCGGTTTTTCAGCTCGATCACCTTCTGGTTGTGCACGGCGTTGCCCAGGGTGAGCAGCAAATCCGAACCCGCGAAGAGCTTTCTTTCCTTATCCAGACCGCGAGCGGATAACAGTTTGCGGGCGGCGGCGGACAAGGTTTTGGAGCTGATTTCCCCGTCCAGTTCGGAAAACACCAGCAGCTTGATCTTGAGAATATCCTCCAGCCCTTCCGGGTCGCTGGCCGCCGAGCGGCTCAGGTTGTTGAACAGGAAAGGCAGCAGCTGTTTCAGCGCGCGGTCGGGGGCTTTTTGCGAAGCTTTTTCCGGATTCAGCCCGCCGCTAAACCCTACCCGGGCCAGGGCCTGAAAAGAAGGGGCGCGGTAAGCCGTGTAAGCCGACTGATCCCATTTCTGCTCTTGATCCAGACCGGGCTGGGCGTTGATGCGCTGCATGGCTTTGGTCAATTTGGCCAGTTCCCGCTGATGAGAAGGCAAATCGCGCAATTCCCGGCGGGCGGTTTTAGCCAGCTCTTTCAAGCGGGGGCAGGAGAGGCGGTTATCTCCCAGCTCTTTTAAATTCAAGCCGCTGCCCCAGGCGGTGATAAATTCTCCCCAGCCGGTATCTCGAGGGAAGGCCAATTCACAATATTGATAATCGCCCAGCACTTGAGGGTCGGCGGCGGTCATCACTCCCAGTCCGCGGGGGTCGCGGCTGATTTCCATTTTAGGGTTGACGAAAGAATCCACCACGATCTTGTTCAAGGCGGCTTTCAGGCGGGAGGCGGCTTTTTTCAGCTTGGGGTCTTTAATTTCCGGGTCTTTTAAAATCAGCCCGGCTAAATTGGTAAAATCCGAAGCGTAATGGCAGACCGGAGAACCGGGGGAAAAGTCCGGGCGGCTTTCCGTCTGGAAAATGCTCTTTAGTTTCTGGGGCGATTCCGGGCTGGTTTTCACCGCCCGGATGAAATCTATTACCGGCTTTTTCAGCCCCGGCGCTTTTTGTAAATTGAGCAGGGAGAGGGTGGCCAGGTCGGGATGGATTTTGCCTTCGGCGAACAAGCGGCGGCTCATCTCTTCTAAATTATAACCGCCTGCGCCCTCCTGCACCAGGGGAGTGGGAAAATCCCACACCGAGGACGACTGGGGAGCCAGCATGCGAGCGGCCAGGTCTTTAAATTCGTAAGCCGTTTCGGCCTGGCTCATCTGGCAGGATTCCAGAGCCAGGATCACCCGGTTCTTGTCCACTCCGGCGGCCTCTTGGGCGCTTTTGACGGCTTTTTTAAATTCGGGCAGGGCGATGGTGTCGTGCTGATTTTCCGGCCCCTCGTCGGTTACCAGGCCGCCGATTCCGGCTCCGTGGCCGTAAACGCAGATCAGGTAATTTTTGGCCGGGTAATTTTTCAGCCCGTATTCCAAAAACTCTTGCAGCGCTTTTGGATCAGCCGAATCGGTAGGGCCTAAATCTTTCAATTCCGGAGAGGTAATCCGGTCGTGAAGCCGCGATGGTTCGCGGGTAAAGGCCCGGTGAAGCACGGGCGGGTTATAGCGGGAGTACCCATCCAAATCGCCGGGCTGGAGCTTAAAATGTTCGATATAATAACGCACCGATCCGGGTTTGCCGCCCAACTGCAGGCTGGGGTTTTCGCCCCGGTCGAACTGGGCCAGAATGTTCATTTCCGGGGAAGAACCAGCGGTTTCCAGCATGACGATATCCTTGGCCATCTGTTCTTCCAGGTTGCAGTCCCCCGCGAAATAACAGAGCACCGTCCAGTTTTTCTTCCGGGATCGGGAGGAAGCCTCGGAGGCTCCGGCCTTACCGGCCTTTTTCCCGCTTAAGATCACCCGGTCTTGGGGCAAAGCCGGTTTGAAGCGGGAAGGTTTAAGCCGCGCAGACTTTTCCCCGCAGGCTGGTTTAACCCTTAAATCGGACTTGATATTAGAATGAATTTTCATGCCTGCTCCTTACGCGCTTCCTGATCCAGCCGGGCGATTTCCCGGAGCATTTTTTCCGGTTCGTTGTGATAACGGCCTTCCAGGTAGATAATTTTAGGGTTGTTGGCCGCCTTGCCTAAATCCAGCAGCAAGCCGGCTCCGGTATCCAGCAGCAAATCCTTGTAGAGCGGATTCCGGTAAGGCTCGGTTTTTTCGGCCGCCAGCAGGTTGCGGGCCGACTCGGCCAGGGTCTTGGAGCTGATCTCCCCTTTCAAGGCGCAAAGGGTTTCCAGCCCCGCCTCCCAAATCGGTCGGGGAGGAAGGGGAGACTGCAAAACCGGGCCGAATACCCGCTGGTCCATCAATCTGCGCAAGGCGTGCAGGGTTTCCTCGGAGTCTGGATCCCGGTTTATCAAATCCTCGGTAAGCCGGTCGAAGCGTTCAAAGCATTGGTGGGAATTTATTGTTCCGCTTTTAATCTCCGGCAAAAGTTTTTCGGCGTATTCAGCCACTTGCTTCAAACCCGGATGAGCCAGGGATTTTTCGGAAAGCTGCCGGTTTACTTCTCCGGGGGTAACTTGCGGGGAATAATGAGTCATAAACTCGCCCCAGCCGGTATCGCGGGAAAGTTCCAGCTCTTCGTAGCCGTGTTCTTGATGGGCTTTGGGATCGGAATTGGTGAAAACCCCCAACCCCTGATAATTGTCCCGATGGGGAAGCTCCCGGGGCGGGGAAGATTTCACCACCGTTTTATTCAGGGCTTCCAGCAAGCCGCGGGCGGCTTTTTTCAATTCCGGGTCTTTGATTTCCCGGTCTTTCATTACCAGGGAAGCGATTTGTTTAAGGTCGGAAAAATAAAACCCCAGCTTTGAGCCGTCTTCTTCCCGGTTGAGGCTGCGGGTTTGGGCCTCGATAACGGCCTTTAACCGGGCGGGGTCGGTTTTTCCGTTTTGGGCGGCTTTGACAAAACCTTTCAAGGCTTTTCCCAATTGGGGAGTTGATTTCAAATCCAGCAGGGAGTTGGCCTGGTGAGCGCCTTCTATATTACCGGTATAAATATGTTCGGCCATCTTTTCCAGGTTCATTTCCCCTACTCCCGGAGTTCCGAAAATTTGCGCCATTTTCCAGTTGTCGTTGGTGATGGGGGCCTGGGAAGCCAGCATCTGGGAGGCCGCGTCCTTCAATTCGTAAGCCGCTTCCGCCTGGCTCATCAGGCAGGAATCCAGCCCCAGCAGCACCTGGTTTTTATTTACCCCGGATTGGGCTTCGGCTTTTTGCAGGGCTTGTTTAAATTCGGGCAGAGCCATCCCCCGGTTTTCCGGCTCCGAGGCGCCGAAATCGGGCAGCAGCCCGATGCCGTGTCCGTGCCCGGAAACCAGCACCAGATAATTGTCCGCCGGATAGTTTTTCATCCCCCGCTCGAGGAAGTCTTGCAGGTTTTCCGCTTTCGAGGAGTCGAGTTGCCCTTGATGTTCCAGCTCCTTGGAAGTGATTTTTTTTGAATTACCGGATTTCGTTACATAATAGCGGGTGGAGCCGGGCTTTCCGCCTAGTTTTAAAGCGGGGTTCTCGCCCCGGTCGATCTGGGCCAGAATGTTCATATCTTTGCCCGAGCCGACTTTTTCCAGATCGATGAGATCGCCGGTCATTTCGGGCTCCAGGTTGCAGTCCGCGGCGAAATAACACAGCACCGTCCATTTTTTCCTGGACTTGGGGGCTGGGGATTTCAGGCTTTTCAGGCTCTCGATAATCCCCAGTTTGCGGCTCGACCGGCTTTCCTTTTCACCGCTCAGCTTAGAGCGGTCTTTCGCAGCCGGTTGACCGGTTTTAAGCAAAGAGGATTTAACCCGCGCGCTTTTCTCCCCGGCTGCCGGTTTAAGAGTTAAATTCGGCTCGATTTTAGAGCTGACTTTCATGCCTGCTCCTTATTGGTTTCGGCTAAAGCCTTAATAAAGGCCAGGTCGTTAAGCCCGTGCCGATTTCTCAGGCTGAGGATCCGGTCGTTGCGGGAAGTCTTGGCCAGCAAGGTCAGGTACTCCGCTCCCCGCTTGATTTTTATCTTGGGGTCGATGTTTTCCTTGCTCTCCAGCAGGTTGCGGGCAGCCTGTCCCAGCGTTTGGGAGCTGATTTCCCCATCCAGGGCGGAGAATACCAAAAGCCCGGTTTTAATGATATCCCCCATATTTTGGGGGAAGTGAGCCGCCAGATCCACCAGATCGCGAAAAGCTTCGGCGGTCATATCGTTTTCACATTCGCTGTAACAGTTATAAAGCGAGGTCTGGGTAAAGATGATATTTTTAATTTTCCGGCCCTGCTGCATAGGGGTAAGCGATTTATCCAGCGAAGCCGCTTTAATCCGCCGTTTGGCCTCGGCGATATCGCTTTTGAGGCCGGGTTTATCGTTCAGCATCTCCCGGACTTTGCCTGAAAAAACCTTGAGCGAGGGGTCTTTGATCACCGGGTCGCTCAAATTAGACTCGAGACCGGTCTCGAGCCCCGGGGCGTAGGTGGTCATAAACTCGCTCCAGCCGGTGTCCTTATCGAAAGCCAGTTTATGGTAGCCGGTTTTCTTGTAGTAAGCCGGATCCGAAGCCGTGGTAAGGCCCAGCCCGTGGGCGTTCTTGTTGAAAGCCGGGTCGTCCTGCCAGCCGTCGTGGCGGACCACCAGTTCCCCGAAAACGGTTTCCAGGTTGCGGGCGGCTTGCTTCAGCTTGGGGTCGTCGAGATGGGGGGACTCGACGATGGAATGGGCGGCGGTGTATAAATCCGAAGCGAACAGCGAAACCTGGGTGTCGCTGAAGAAATTGGGGCGGCTGGTTACTTCCATGACTTGCTTGATGATTTCCTTCGCCTGGGGATTGGTTTTCACCGCTTTTTCAAAATTTACAATCGCCTTTTTCAGCTTGGGGGCTTGCTTCAAATCGAGGAGGGCGCTGGTGGCCATTTTCTTCATCTCGCCCCGGTCGGTGGAGTTGACTTCGGCGATGTGTTTGGCCATCTCTTCCGGGCTGTAACCGGACAGGTTCTTGTCGCCCAGAATTTCTTCCAGCCGCCAGTAGCCGCTGTAATGCACCGCTTGGGAATCGAGCAGGTAGGCCGAGGAATCCTTCATTTCATATGCGGTTTCCGCATTTCCCACCAGGCAGGATCGGATGTCCACCACTAATTGTTCTTTTTCCACTCCGGTTTCTTCCCGGGCGTCCCGGACGGCCCCGGCGAATTCGGGGATGGTCATGCGAATGTGATGTTCCTTTTCGGCTTCCGGGCTGTCATCGTAGAGCAGGCCGGTAACTCCGGCTCCGTGGCCGTTGACCATAATCAGGTAATGGCGGGCCGGGTAATTTTTCATCCCCCAGACCAGGAAGTCTTTAAAGACTTTGGGCTGGGAAGCGTTCACCTGGCCGAATTCCGCCGCTTCGGGAGAATCGATGCGGTTATGCCGGTCGCGGATATTTTGCGGAGTGGGCGGGTTATAGCGGGAGTATTCGTCCAAAGATCCCGGCTCCACGCTGTTAAAGGGCTCGATGAAGTAGCGGCTCATCCCCGGCTTTCCCCCGTGCCATTTCTCGGTGGTAAATTCTTCGCCCCGGTCGATCTGGGCCAGAATATTAACATCCTTCGAGGAACCGATTTTCTCCATATCCAGAATTTTCTGCACCCGCATTTCTTCCATCCGGTCGCCCGCCGAAGCGTAGTAAAAAATCGTCCAGTTCTTCTTGCCGCTTTTAGTCGAAGCTCTGGGGGGCGTGGTTTGCGGAGCCGCTTTGCCCTTGAGGATTACCCGGTCTTTAGGGCAGCCCGCTTGGGGCTTTTGACCCCGGGGAACGGATTTGGGTTGATCGGTTTTCCCGGTATTTAAGGGCCGGTTTACTTGAATTCTGTCTCCCAGCTTCATCGCGGCTTTACCTCACTTTTTGGAATTTGCATACAATTTTATTATACCACCCCGGCCTCCCCGGTAAACCCGGTTTATGTTAAATAAATGTTAACAAAAATCCGAAATAAGCGCGGGGTGCCGGCTAAAACATCTTGCGCCGGGCGAGCAGAAAAGCCGCTAGCCCCACCACCGCCAGGGAAATCCCCGCGATGACCCCGAAGGAAAAAGGCCAGTCCTGCCCCGGAACCCGGACATTCATCCCGAAGAAGCTGGAAAACATGGTGGGGAGGGCCAGCAGAATGGTAACCGAGGTGAGGAACTTCATCACCATGTTGAGGTTGTTGGACACGATGGAGGCGAAAGTTTCGCTGATCCCGCTTAAAATCCCGCTGTAAATGTTGGTCATCTCGATGGCCTGGCGGTTTTCGATGATGACGTCTTCCAGCAGGTCGGTGTCGTCGGGATATTTCTGCAGGAAATCCAGTTTGAGCAGTTTATTCAGCACCAGTTCGTTGGACTTCAAGGAAGTGGAAAAATAAATCAAGCTTTTCTGCAGCTTCAAGAGCTGAAACAGCTCGCGGTTGCGCATGGATTTCTGCAGCTCCTCCTCCAGGCGGGTGATCAGCCGGTCGATATGCCGCAGGTAAAGCAGGAATTGTGCGGCGTTGCGGTAGAGCAGTTGCAGCACGAAACGGTTTTTGAAATGGGGGTTGAACCCCTTGACCCGGGAGCCGATGAAATGCTTTAAGATAGTGTCTTCCTTGAGGCAGACCGTGACGAAGCATTCCTTGGTCAGGATCAGCCCCAGGGGAAGAGTGGTGTAAACATTGATTTTATCTTCTTTTTCAATGTAGGGGGTGTCGATCAGGATGAGGGTCTGGCCTTCTTCTTCTTCCCGCTCCATGCGCGGACGTTCTTCCTCGTCGAGGGCGGCTCGCAGGTTTTCCTGAGGGATGTTGAGGGCCGAAGCCACCCGGTTGATTTCTTCCTCGCCGGGACAGACCAGGTTGACCCAGGTTCCGTGAGCAATCTCCTGCACCTGAATTAATTTATCTTCCACCACCTGGTAAATTTCAAGCATGCTGCCCCCTTCTTCTTGCGGCGATTTCTAGTTATTGTAACCGATAATCGTATTGCAGAGCAATATTTTCGGAGGATTAAAATAACTGAAGTTCGCTATCGCCGATAAAGCCAAATCAATTTTATTTATTTAATTGATATTTAGCTTTAAACCGAGAATTTGTTAACAAAAATTTAACAAATTAATACTTTACGACCCGGATAATTTTGTTATAATCAACTCACAATCAAGGAGGTATATTATAAATGATTACACGAATCGAAGCCTTAAGCGCCAGGGAACTAAACGCTCCAACAAGCGCTACCGGCAAATTTCAAGTTTTTGCTGGCAAGGTAAAACATGCTGCCTCAGCCGCCAAAGACGCCTTGGTGAAAGGCATAAAACCTGATAACCTGACCAATAATTTAAAGGCCTTAAAAAACGCGGCCGTTAATAAAGCCAGACCGGGAATCGATCCGGACAACCTCGGCACTTCTGCGATCATGGGATTTCTCGGCGGAGTTTTTGCGGAAGTCCCGCTGGGACTTGCCGCGGTAGCAGGAGAAATCATGGGAACAGCCATTCCCGCGGCAGCCCTGATTGGTTTGGCGGGAGCCCTCCCCGTTGCTGGAGCAGGCATTGCAGTGGCGGGCGCTTTATACCTGCGGAATAAAAGAAATCAGGCCGCTCGCCCCTCCATTGCAGACGACGCCAAACCGGCGGCGGCGAGCGCTTTGAATTCCGTCAGCCTGAAAACTCCGGAGGAACCCCTTAAATTAAAAGTCACTTACGGAACCAACCAGCTGAACAGCAAAACCATACGCAGGGGAGAGCTCGAATTTGATTACCTTCCCGAAGCAGAAGATCATCCGGCTGAAGACCTGAAAAGTCATCCCGCCGCTTCCCAGGCGGTCAAATACGCCCTGAGTGAACTTTACCGGCATCACCGGATTCAGGACATGCAAAATCCCAAATACTTCCTGATCAATAACATCAACCTGAACCGCGACGGGGAAAAAATCGCCGGACACGAAACCAAAGATACGAGCATGATGTGGGATCTCTGGGAAGTTAAACTCCCGAACGGAGGCAAGGGAATAGATTATATTAACCGCACCGATCCCGGCAACCGTCTTTTCGGGGTGGGCAAGCCGGTAAAATCCTGGATGGACTAACCGTTAATAAAAAAACCTTAAAAACCAGGCCGGAAAACGGCCTGTTTTTTTTAACAAAGAATATCCCTACCAGCGGTTCTTAAGCTTTTTTCCGGCTTTCTTCAGCCAGTCCTTTTCGATTTTTTCCAAGACTTTATCCCGGTTGACCAGGGGGTGGAAATAAAGCAGGAACTTGCTTAAAAAGCGGTAGAGGCGCCGGGTTTCCATTTCCACGTCCTTCAATTTCATTCCCCGGACTTTTTCCCACAAGCGGTTTTCCCGGTAAATCTCCAGGGCTTTCTTATAGCCCTCAAGGGTGTGGCGCAGAGCCTGCTCCCAGTTGAACTCCCGCAAGATCTTCTGCTTCAAGAGCTCGCGGCGATCTGCTTCCCGGGGATATTGCTCCAGGGCTTCCAGGACTTTTTCCTTGATTTCCCGGGGATCTCCCGGGTTGACCGCCCGGGCCAGACCTCCGAAATATTCCCCGTAGGGGGAACGGTTGGTAGTTACCACGCTGCAGCCGCACAAGGCCCCCTCCAGGCAGACCAGCCCGGTGGTTTCCGAGAAGCTGGGCAGGGCCAGTACTTTAGCCGCGGCATAGGCCGAGGCCAGTTGAGTCCGGTCGAAATCGGTGAGAATCAAGAGCGGCTCGTGGGGGCGGATTTCCTTGCAGGCTTTTAAATATTCCGGGTTTTCGGGCTTGCCGATCAGCACCACCGGGATTCCCGTGCCTTTCAGGGCGAAAAGCAGGGAAAGGGGATTTTTGGCCGCGCTGATCCTCCCCACCTGCAAAACGAAATTCTTTAAGCCGTATTTTTTACAGAACCATTCCGGGTCGGCCTGGCTCCAAAACTCGCTTTCCACCGGATTGTAAACCACCCGGTGAGGTTTTTGCACCCCGAAGCGCAGGCTGAAATTTTCCATCTCGGCCTGGGAGTTGGGCAGGAAGAAATCCCCCAGCAGAGCGATGGCTTTTTCCGCCAGTTGAGTGCGGGGGGGGAGGTTGACAGTATGAGCGGTCTTGCCCCCCAGAACCCAGTTGCCGGATAAATACCAGTCCTTTTCCGGGGAGTTGAATTTCTTGAAATACCTGAGTTTCTTGATCGCCTTATCGGCCCAGAGGGCGGGAGACAAATCCCACCAGACCGGGGTGATGACCAGGGGCTTCTGGAATTTTTGCCGCAGATGCCAGACCTGGCGCAGGGCCAGGGGCAGGTGGCCCACCCCGAACAGGTGGACCAGATCGAAAGATGCGGCCTCGGGGTGTTCTTGGGCGGAGATCTCCACCTCGAAGCCCTGCTCGACGAGCTTTTGGGCGGTGGCCTTGATCTGGATTTCCTGGCCCCCGGGGGACTGGTAAAACGCTTCCTGAACCAGGAACAGAATTTTTTTAGGCAAGCCTTTGCGGTCCATCTGCTTTAGGCCGGGGGTTCTTCTTTGGAGATCCTGACTCTCCAGTAATCCAGCAGCCGTTTCAACGATTCCTCGATGGTGAGCCGGGGCTTCCAGCCCAGTTCGCGGTTGATCTTATCGAAACTTCCCCGCAGTTCGGGAGGGTCGATGGCTCTGACCCGGTTTTCGGCAATTCTGACCTCGATGCGGGTCTTGGCCATGCCCAGCATGATCTCCAGCAGGTTAGCTATAGCGTAAGCCCGGCCCGAACACAGGTTGTAAACTTCTCCGGGGACGCCTTTCTGGCTGATCAGCCACAGCCCCTCGCAGAGATCGATAACGTCCAGGTAATCCCGCTTGGGGCTGACGTTTCCGGCCTCCAGCACGGGGGGCCTTAAATTCCTTTCGATTTCCGCGATCTGCTTGGCGAAGGAAGAGAGGGAAAGCTGTTCGGGCATGCCCGGCCCCAGGGTGTTGAAGGAGCGGGCTTCCATGATGGAAAGACGGCTCTTTCTGAAATACAGGCGGCAGAGCTGGGAAGCGGCGGCCTTGCTGATGCCGTAATGCTCCACCGGGTTTAAAATTTCATCTTCGGTGATGGGGAAATGCCGCACCTCCCCGTATTCCGCCGCGCTGCCGATATGGACGATGCGCGGGTTATAAGCCGGGTTGTGGACTCTTTCTTCCTTGACCGCCTCGAACAAATCCAGCGGGCCCAGCACATTGCTCTGGTAGAAATCTCCCGGGTAGGGGGCCCAGATCCGGCCCATCAGGTTGAAGATCAGGGAAGGCTGGTAGCGGTTGATCAGGCGGCTGATTTCTTCGTATTTGATCTGGTTGGTGAGGAACTGAAGTTCCTTATCCAGCAGGGGATCTTTGTTCTGCACCGAGGCAAAGAGAATCAGGCTCCCCTTTAACCCCTGGGAAACCAGGTACACGGCCATCTTGCCCCCGATGAACCCCGAACCGCCCAAAATCAAAATTTCCGGTTTGCTCATAAATATTTTCCTCTATTCTTGTTTTCTCACCCCCGGAGAAAATTTCCTGCAAAAAAAGCCATCCCCTCCTATTCATTATTTACCGCTTTGAGGTAAACGGTCTAGCGGCAATTTGCTCGATTTTCCCCTTGAATTATCCCGAAAAATCGGGCATAAAATAATTATCACCATTTAGGGAGGGTAAAAAATGAACGAACATTTTTCTTCCGACTTGAACCCCAACTTCAACCCCAACCTGCCCCCGGGCATTTACCCCCCGGCCCCGGCCGGCGGAGACCCGGCTTTTAACGGCAAGGCGGTAACTTCCCTGGTGCTGGGGCTGATCGGCTTAATCGCCTGGTTCATTCCCCTGTTCGGCCTGCCGATCACCATCATCGGCCTGGTGATGGGCGTGGGCGGCTTAAAATCGGTAAAACGGGGCCTGGCGGTCGCCGGGGTGGCGCTTTCCATCCTGGGGCTGGCCGCTTCCCTGGTCAACGCCTCGATCGGGGCCTATCTGGGAGCAACCGGGCAGCATCCCCTGATCAACCGGGTGTTGCGCACCCCCCCCGTGCGCGCCGGGAACCTGCCCCAAACCGCCGGTAAGACCCTGGCGGGCGGAGACTTGAAAATTTATGCCAACTCCAAATACGGCTTTTCCCTTCTTCCTCCCGCGGGCTGGAAAGTCAACGAAAGCGGGCAAAGCGGCACCCTGGTGATCCTGGTCAACCCTCAAGTCGACCGGGAGGGGGAAAAGAAGTTCTGCGCCAACCTGAACGTGGTCAGCGAAGCCGCCCAAGGAAAAGATCTGAACGCATACACCCGGGCGGCTTTGAAACTTTACCCCAAAATCATCCCCGGCTACCGAAACCTGGAAGACCGGGAAATCGTTACCCTGAGCGGCGAGAAGGCCAGGCTGATCAGCGGAACCTTCACCCAGGACGGATACCGGATCAAGAACGCCCAGCTGGTGGCGGTCAAAGACGGCCGGGCCTGGATCGTTACCGCCACCGCCCTGGAATCCACCTGGGAAAAATACCGGGAGCTGACGGAGTCCTCCCTGCTGAGTTTCGAGAAAAACTGAGCGGTTTTGCCCAAAGGGGGCTTGACTTGAAATCCCGCTTGTTTCACAATTAAGAAGATGAATCCCAAACTTTTGCAACTGACCCAGGGGGCTCGCTACGACCTGAGCTGCGCCTGCGGCCCGGCCGAAGTCGCCCGGCGGCGGGTGGACGACCGCTGGATCTATCCCGCGGTGCTGCCCGACGGCAAACGCATCCCCCTCTTAAAAATTCTCTATACCAATAACTGCCAAAACGACTGCTTGTACTGCGAAAACCGCCGGAGCAACCGGGAACTGGCCCGCTTCACCTTTACCCCCGAGGAGCTGGTGGCTACCTTCATGGCCCTTAAAAACCAGGGAAGAGTGGCGGGGCTGTTTCTCTCTTCGGGGATCGTGGGCAGCCACATCATGGACAAAATGCTCCAGACCGTGGAAGCCCTGCGCTACAAACACCGCTTCGGGGGCTACATCCACTTGAAAGTCCTGCCCGGCTCTCCCTTAAACCTGCTGGAGAAAGCCGTGCAACTCGCCAACCGGGTCTCCATCAACCTGGAAGGCCCCAATAGCGAGTGCCTTGAAAAGATCTGCCCGGAAAAAGATTTCGCTTCCGACCTGCTGAGCCCTATCGCCCAGCTTCGGGGGATCATGCAGAAATATGCCAAAAAGTGCGACCAGACCACCCAGTTCGTGGTGGGGCTGGGGGGAGAGCAAGACCGGGAAATCATCGGGCGAACCGGGGAACTATACCGCGACCTTAACCTCAGCCGGGTTTACTTCAGTTCCTTTCAGCCCCCCCAGGGCAAGCTGTGGAAAGACTTGCGGCCGGTTTCCCCCTGGCGGGAGATCCGGCTCTACCAGGCGGATTTTCTGCTGCGCAAATACGGATTCACCGATTCCGAACTGTGCTTTTCAGCGGCGGGTAACTTCCCCTTAAAGCTCGACCCCAAGACTTTCTGGGCTTTGAACCACCCGGAGAATTTCCCGGTAGAGCTCAACCGGGCCGACTACGCCCAACTGCTCCGGGTGCCGGGGCTGGGACCGACGCTGGCTAAACGGTTGGTAGAAATCCGCAAAGAATTCCGGCTCACCGAGCCTGCTCAACTGGAAAAACTGGGAGTAAATTTGAAAAATACCCTCCCTTATATCCTCTTAAACGGCAGGCAGCCCCAAACCGCAAAACAACTGAACTTGTTCGGCGAATCCCTGACTGAGGCGGCCTAAAAAATCCCCCAATTCCCATTTTTTGTTAACAAAAACCGGGTAGGCCGAGCAGCTTTTTGCGGTATAATAAAAACATACAGATTACAGGAGGGACAAAAATGAATTTAACCAAAGCCGGAAGACCTTCGCTAGAAAAAGCCGCCCCGGCTCCCCAAGGAAGGCTGGCAGGTTTGAAAGCCAAAGCCGGGAAAATAGCGGCCCAAGCCAAAACGGCGGCATTTAAGACTAAAGACAAAGTGATTTCCGGAGTCAAATCCGACAAACTGCTCAAGCAGTTCAAAGATTTTAAAAAAATGATGCCCAAACAATTGCCGAAAGAGCTTAAGAATCTGACTATTGAGGATAAAGGCAGGATTAGCTTGCCCAGCAGCTCCGAAGAGCTTGCTGATGCGGCCGGGTCCGGCGCTATTATGGGGGGCTTTATCGGATTTTTTAGTTCTGCCTTCGTAGCGTTTACTGGGGCATCCCTGGTCGCAACCGCAACGGCTTTTGCGCTACCGCTGGCGGTAGGAATCGGAGCCTTCACTTTAGTTGAACTGGCATTAGACGCAGGCTGCAAACATGAATTAGACGCTAAACAAACCGACCCTAAATCATAGTAAACAAACTCCAACAAGCAGGGAAAAAATCCCTGCTTGTTTAATTTTCCGCACTTGTTCGGGGCTTTTCAGTGTGCTAAAATATTCCGGGTGGATTATCCGCCCGGAGGTTTTTTATGTATTATTTGACTCCGAAAATTTCCAGCAGGGTCAAAACCCTGCTGGAAGACAAAAACCTGCTGCTCCAGCTGGGAGAGGCCTTGGGCTCGCCCCTCAACCTGGTGCTGCCCCAGGCTCCTCCTCAAAACCTCGAAGGTTTTCTCGGGGTCTTAAAAGAGTTCAAGATCCGGGGTAAAATCTTTTACGCCTGCAAGGCCAACCAAGCTCAAGCCCTGATCCGGGGCTTATCGAAAACCCCGGCTTTCCTGGACGCCGCCTCCCGGGGAGAATTAATCGACGCCCTGGCCTGCGGCTTTGCCGGGCCCAGAATCGAAGCCACTGGCCCCAAAAACCCGGAATTCCTGGCCCTCTGCCTGGCCCACGGAGTGATGATCAACGCCGACGACTTGAACGAGTTGAGGCAGATCCGCCGCATGACCGCAAGCCTGAATCTCTCCCGGCCCGCGCCCGTAATGGCCCGGATCAACGATTTCGCTCTCCCCGGCGAGAATTTCGTCCCTAAAGACCTGCGCTTCGGCATCCGCTCTCAGGAACTCGACGAGCTGTTCGCCCTTTTAAAAGCCGACCAATCCCTCGATTTTACCGGTTTTTCCTGCCACCTGGCCACCACCAGCCCCCGCGAGCGGGCCATGGCTTTAGAAAATTTAATCACGCTTACGCTGCGGGCCTGGGAAGAGGGCTTGAACCCGCGGGCGATCGACCTGGGCGGGGGCTTCAGCCTCAACTTCCTGGCTGACCGTCAGGAATGGGAAGACTATATTTCCAGCCTAAAAAACTCCCTGCTGGATAAAACCCTGCCCAGCTATTCCTGGAACGATTCCGGGCTGGGTTTCTGGGCCGAAAACGGCAGGCTCCGGGGGGCGGCTAAATTCAGCGATTTCTACCTCCCCCGCGACCAATTCGCCGAGCTAAGGGAAACCCTTTCCACCCATTCCCCGCGCCTGAGCATCCGGCTGGGGGATTTCTTCGCCGAAAACGGCGTCAAGCTTTACCTGGAGCCGGGCCGAAGCCTCTTGGATCAGGCCGGGCTGACTTTAGCCCGGGTCATAAACCTAAAACCCTCGCTTAGGGGCGAGAACCTGGTGATTCTGGAGATGAACCGCACCAACCTGAACTCGCAGGATCTGGAGTTTCTCTCCGACCCGGTGCTGATTTCGGAACGGCCCGCGGAACAGGGCGACCCTGCAGAACCCCCTTATGCGGCTTTTCTGGCGGGCAGCCTCTGCCTGCCCCACGATTTCATCACCCGGAGAAAAGTGTTTTTCCGGCAAAAACCCAGGCTCGGGGACTGGCTGGCCTTTATCAACACCGCGGGCTATTTCATGGACTTCGCCGAGTCCGCCGTTTTGAAGCAGCCCCTGGCCCGCAAAGCCGCCCTCTGCATAAAAAATAACCAGATCCGCTGGTGGCTGGATGAAAACTATCCCCTGCTGGAAGATTGGGAGGAAAAAGCATGATTTGTAAACACATCACCGAATTGATCGGCAACACCCCGCTGTTGGAAGTGCCGCCGGAAATCCACGGCATCGCCAACCTCAAACTCTACGCCAAGCTGGAACTTTTCAACCCCTGGGGCTCGGTGAAAGACCGCACCGCCTGGGGCATGCTGGAAAACCACTTAAAAGAGCTGGAAGGCGGCAAACGGGTGATCGAGCTTTCCTCGGGCAATACCGCTAAAGCCCTGCAAATGCTGGCTTCCCTCCAAGGGAGCAGCTTAAAGACCATCACCAACCGGATCAAGATCCCCGAGCAGCGGGACATTTTAAAGCTGCTGGGCGCCGAAATCGAAGAACTCCCCGGCAAGAGCGACTGTTACGACCCCAACGATCCCAACGACCCGATGGTGACTCTCCAGCGGGAGATCCAGCAGCATCCGGGGGAATATTTCTTCACCGACCAGTACAGCAACCGGGACAACCTGCGCATCCACTACGAAACCACCGGCGCGGAAATCGCGGCCGACCTGGGAAAGGTAGATTATTTTATCGCGGGCCTGGGCACCACCGGATCCTCTAGAGGCACCGCCGAGCGGCTTAAAACCGCCAACCCGGGGCTGGTCTGCGTGGGAGTGGCGGCGGAAAAGGACGACACCCTCCCCGGCATCCGCAACCGGGACGAAGTGCTGGAGGTGGGCCTCTTCGACCCCAAATATTATGACGAGATGGTTTTTGTCTCCTCCATGCAGGCCATCGAATATACCCTGATCTTACTGCGGAAATTAGGCGTCCCCGCCGGGCCCACCAGCGGAGCTGCGTTCTTCGGCGCGCTGGATTTCCTTAAAAAGCTGCCCCCTTTAAGCCGGCCCAAAACCGCGGTGTTCATCGTCTGCGACCGCATCGAATGGTACATGAGCTATTTTAAGGAGCGGCGGCCCGACCTCTTCGGGGGCGGGAAAAAGCAGTCCTGGCAGGAAGAGCTGCCCGATAGCCCGGAAAACCGGGAAATCGCCGCCTCCGGCGTCCAAGCGTGGATAGCCGAGGAAAACCCGCTGATCGTGGATCTAAGAAGCCCTCTCTCCTACAAGGCTTCCAGAATCGAAAAATCCCTCAACCTGCCCTACGACCACTTAGACCGGATGCTGGACGAGGGGATTCCCTTCGGGAAGAACCAATGCCTGCTGCTGGTCTGCGCGGTGGGGGAAAAATCGGCCAAAGTCGCAGGTTACTTGAGCGGCAAGGGGATCGCGGCTTATTCCCTGGCGGGCGGCGTCACCGCCTGGCGGGATGAGACCCTGCCCCTGGAAAGGAGCTCCCATGTTTGATCCGCAGGAAATCCGCAGCCGTTTTCCCTTTTTCGCGGCCAACCCCGAGCTGGTGTTCCTGGACAGCTCCAGCACCACCCAGAAACCCCAAGCCGTGCTGGACTGCCTCAACGATTTCTACGCCAAGGAGAACGCCAACGCCTCCCGCGGGGCCTACCGCCTCTCTTCGGGCTTATCGCGCCGGGTGGAAAAAGTCCGCGAACTGGCCGCCTCGCTCATCGGGGCCAAGCCTAAAGAGCTTTTCTTCTGCGCCGGGGCTACCGACGCTTTCAACAAAATCACCTACAGCCTGGGCTTCAGCCTGCTGGAAAACGGGGACGAAATTCTCTATTCCCCCTACGACCACAACTCGTTCATCCTCCCCCTCTTTCGCCTGCGGGATGTATTGGCCGGGCTGGGGCGGGAGATCAAATTGGTTCCCTACTCAGTGCGCAAAACCGGGGGAGCCGACATTGCCGACTTAAAAAGCAAGGTCACGCCCAAAACCCGGGTCATCAACATCACCCACCTGCACAACATTTTCGGGGCCGACAGCGATATCCACGAATTGAAAGACCTGCGGCAGACCGGCATCATCATCAACGTGGACGCCACCCAAAGCCTGGGGCATTTGCGGGTGGACGTGGAAGAGCTGGGGGCCGACCTGCTCGCCTTTTCCGGCCACAAGATGTTCGCAGCCCAGGGAGTGGGGGCGGGCTATGTCCACCCCAAGCTGCACGAAATTTTAAAGCCGGTGTGGACGGGCGGCGGCGAAGGGGTGGTGCTGCAAGGCGAAAACTTGAAATACCGGCCTTTCCCGGCCTGCTTTGAAGCGGGGACCATGAACTGGGCGGGGATCCTATCCTTAAAACCGGCCATCGAGCTGATCAGCGAGCTGGGCGTGGACAACATCCATTGCTATCTTACCGAGCTTACCCAGCACCTGCTCACCGGCTTAAAAAACCTCCCCGGGGTGACTTTCAACTACGGCCCTTATTACTGGAAATGCACCGACGGCCTGGGCATCCTCTCCTTCAAGCTGGAGAATCTCTCCAGCCCGGAGGCCGGGTTCCTGCTGGGGGATCGGGGCATTTTAATCCGCAGCGGAAACCATTGCAGCCTCACCCGGGATCAAAACAGCGATTCCCTGCGGGTCAGCCTGCATGTTTATAATTTGAAGCCGGAAATCGACCGGCTGATCGAGGAGCTGAAAACCCTCATCGCCGGGTAAACTCCGCTTGCCGGGGAAGCCGCCTTTTTGCTAAAATAAAGCCAAACCCAAGAAAAGGCTTATAATTTGCAGTTTTTAACCCGATTTTTCTCTCCTCCCCCGGCTGAGGATAAAAAGCCCCCGCTCCGGGATTATCTGCTCCTGCTGGGGCTGGGGCTGGTTTTCCTCCTGGCGCAGAGCCTCTGGTTCTCCAACCTGGAGCAGTCCCTCAAGTTCTTCACCGCCCTCAACACCGGGATTCATTATTTCAAGACCTTCCTCTCCCACCCCCAGTTCTTAAACCCCTCCTTGAGCAACGACTACCCGCCGTTATTGTACTGGGTGAGCGGCGTTTTCTATGCTTGGGGCGGCTTTTCCCTACGGCTGGCTTGCCTGAGCTCCCTGGTTTTCGTGTTCATATTGCTTTTCGCGCTTTACGGGATGGGTTTTTCGCTGGGGGGGAGGTTTACGGCCTGGCTGCTGGTCTTCTTCACCCTGGGAAACCCGCGGTTTATTTTCTGGAACAGGTTCTATAACGGGAGTTTTTCCGAAACGGCCTTAACGGCTTTGGTCTTGTGCCTGATCTTTTTAAGCGCGGGCTTTTCCCGCAAACCTATCGCGGTTTGGAGCGGTCTGGCCCTGGGGCTGGCGGGCTTGACCGGCTACTCCTGGTGTTACCTGCTGCTCCCGCTTTCGGCGGTTTATCTGTATTTGCTGGTTCAGGCCTGGAAGGGGTCCAAGAGCGAGATCGTCATTTTATCCGCGGCGGGCTTGGGAGCCGCGGCCCTGGCTTTCGCCGCCCAACGGCTGTATTCGAGCGGGGCTTTCCGGGGGCTGGAAAGCCGTTACCCGTTCCTGCAGATCCTGGGTTTTATGCTGGCCCTGGGGCTGCTCCTGATCTGGGGCAAAAGCAAAAAATCTTTCAGCCCGGCGGCCAACTTTTCCCTGGCTTTGGCGGCAGGCGGATTGATCTGCCTGCCCTGGTATTTTTGCAACTTAGGCGTGATCCTGGGCCGCTTTCGCGGCCTGCCTCCCCTCTTAGGCTCCGAGACCCTGGCCTTATTTTCCCTCTACCTCAACACGATCGTGCGCTTGTTCCCCGGCATTATCTTATTGCTGATTCCCGGCCTGGTTTTTGTCCTCTACAACGCCAAAAAACTCAACTACCTGGTTTTGCTCTGCGGGATCATCCCGGCGGCCTGGCTGCTCCAGGCGGGAGAGCCCAACTACCTGCATTTCATGCCCCTCCAGGGGCCGGCGGTCTTGCTGGCTTTGAGCTGGCTGGCGATCATTCCTCAAGTAGGAAAAAGGCTTTTGCTGCTGTTGGCGATGCTCTGGTTCGCCCTCAACCTGGCCGGAGTGGCCTCCTCGGAGGGAAATTTCCTGCCGCAGAACTCAAAAACCCTTAAACTGACCCAACAATTTTTGAATTTATCCGCTTACAATTCCCCGTTTTTCGTGGCCGTCACTTACCGGGACGGGATCGGCTCGGGGCGACCCAACCTAAACCCGCCCCTGCCGGGCTACCGGGCCTCCACCCTGCCCGAAAGCGTGATGCGGGAGCTGGCCCGACAAATCGCGGCTACCTTTCATAAACCCCCGGAGCAGGGGGTGAACCTGGGCCTGCTCAACCTGGAGCCGGATTTCCTGCTCTACCAATGGCAGCTGGAATGCCACCTGCTGTTCGCGGCCAACTTGCCTCCCCGCTCCCGGCTGAACTATATCCCGGTCAATTTCAACTTTTTCTCCGAAACCGGCCGGAACTTTGACGGCTCCAGGCCCGACTACCTGCTGACCATTTCCCCCCAAGCCCAAGCCCCGGCTCAACTGGAAGCCAAAATCAGCTATTTGAAGCCCTTTTTGCTGGGGGCCTACCCCCTTCCCAACGGTTACATCGCCCGATGCTACCTGCTCAAATAACCCCAAACTCAATTTTGGTGCCAGGCACGAAAATTGAATTTGGGGGTTGACAGGAGCGGATCAATTATCTCAACTGACCCAAAAAAATCCCGGCTCACCCGCCGGAATCCCATCCGTTGCGGGCTTTGGGGAGGGGCATCTTTACCGCGCCCCGGTTTGCGTGATATTATATTAGTGTCAAGTAAGAAAATTTAGCCCGAAAGGAGCCAAAAATATGCTGGGCGGAATTGTCGATAAAATCAAGTCGGGAGTTTCCGGAGTCGCCAAAACGGTAAGCAGCGCAGCTTCGGGAGCCGCCAAGACGGTAAGCCGTGCGACTTCTTCCATCTCTAAGGGGGTTTCCGGAGTCACCAAAACTGCGGGCAACGCCGCTAAAAGCGTGCTGGGCGGAAAACACCTGGGCCAAGTGAGCAATTATATCAAAGGGGCGGGCAACGCCGCACAAAAGATTATGGGCAAGGATGTCAGCCATTTAACCCAGAGCTATACCCGGCTCTTAGCTCCCTTAAAGGTGTTCGGCGGGGCCAGCGCGGGCCTGGGCGACGGCAACCCGGCCCTGGCGGTGGGCAATATTTTGAAATACGGCAGCAAGGGTGGAGAAGCAGGCTCGCTCTTAAGCAAGCTGGGCAAGTACGCGGGGCCGGTGGGGGCTTTGACCGCCTTTGGAGCCGCTATGATGGATCCTAACGCCGACACCCGTTCCAAACTCTCCCCGCTTTCCGGGGTGTTCGACCAGTTGGGCACCACCGGGCGTTATTTAAGCGGTATCCCTTTTAAGAGCGTAAACAACGCGGTGGGGATGATCAAGGCCGGGATTATGAGCGGAGACCCGGCGGCCTTGAGCATGACCAGCAAGCTGGGCGACCTCAATAAACTGGCCGGAGTGGGCAAAACCCTGGCCGCCGGCGGCAAACTGCTGGGCGCGGTAGCGGCTCCCATCAGCTTCATCTGCGCCGGAATCGGATTTTACAACGCCGACGACGCCAAGAAAAAAGGCGACATGGCCAAAGCCCAGGATGAGGCTTTAAACGGCTTGGGCGATATGATGATGGGCGTGGGCACGGTGGTCGGCATCGGGGCCAGCGAAACCGGAGTGGGGCTGCTGGCCGGAGGCGTAATCGCCGGAGCAGGCTTCTGCGTGCGCTACCGCAAGGAAATTCCCGGCGAGGTTAAGCAAGCGGTATTAGGCCCTCATCCCAATGCCAAGGATATTATAGAGACTTCTCATACCGACACCAGCCACCCGTACAGCGGAGGAAATCCCGAGTGGCAGTTGACGGAATCGGGCCATCCCAACACGGTGCAGGCCAATACCCTTAAGAATCTTACCAATACCTAACCCCGGCAGCTTTGAAGCATAATAAAAAAAGCCCGTTTTGAAACGGGCTTTTTGTTTTGCGTTGGAGCGGTTTTAAGCTGCTTTGGCGCGTTTTTCTTCCTGGGGATTAAAGACGATGCACTCGTCGATTTCGGTGTCGCCGATATTGCCCTGGATGATCTTGTTTTCGTTTTCGTCTTCGGAAAATACCCGGTTGATTTCCATCTCGCCCAGGTGGCCTTTGGATACCATAGTGTTGTTGTCGGCAAGGTAGAATTTTTCTTCATATTCCAGGCCGCCGATGGTGCCTTCGCTGGTCATCAGCGCGCCGCCGAACATGATGGCTGCGGGATTGAGGGTGATGGTTTCATCTACTGCTACATCCCCCGCCTGGCCGGAGATGCCGATGGCGCCCAGCCTGGACTCCACATCCAGCCGGAAGGGAGATTCCCCGAGCTGTCCCTGGAGCGTGTTGACTCCGGGGGCGGTGTTCTCGATGGTGGTAGGGGTGGTTTTGCCCTTGTAGGTGTAATTTGTAGCCTTTCGCGGTGGAAACCGAGAACTGGAAGCTGTCGCCTCCGGCATTGACGGTGCCTTTCATGCTCTCGGCGTCCTTGCCGCTGGAAACCGCGGCGAAATCCACCGGGGGAATCAACAGGGCTTCCACCGGGTTGTCGATGCGGGAAAAGTCGATCTTATATCCCGCTTGGGGTTGGGTGTTTCCGATTTTCATGGTTTATCCCTCCTAAATTTTTTAATTAAATTTCAATCCGGTTATTTATACCGGATATCTTCCTCGAACTCGGTGTCGCCGATGTTGCCCTTGACTTCCCGCTTGCCTTTGCGGCCGGCTATGATGCGGCTGACTTCCATGTCGCCCAGGCGGCCTTCGGAAATTATGCTGTTATCCGGGGCCAGGAAAAACTCTTCTTCATAGTCCAGGCCGCCGATTTCCCCTCTGGCGGTAATCAGCGGTTCACCCTGAAAAATGTCTCCCATGATGAACTCTTCAGCGATTTTAACTTCTCCGATGGATCCCCGGATTTTGATCCAATCCGCCCCGGCGGCCATCTTCAAGTCGACGGGGGATTTCCCGAAGCTGCCGGTTATCGGGGCTTCGGTTTGGCTGTAGCCGATGTCGATTTGGGAGTTCTCTTCTCCCCGCTTGAACTTGACCCAGGATTTAGCGTTCAGCCCGGCTTTTAGCTGGTAGTCGTACTCGAAACTATCGTCCGCGGTTTTGACGGTTCCCCGGCTCCGGCTTTCGGCCAGCGAGCCCACGAAATCCACCGGGGGAATCAACAGGGCTTCCACCGGGTTGTCGATGCGGGAGAAGTCGATTTTATATCCCGCTTGGGGTTGGGTGTTTCCGATTTTCATGGTTAAGCGTCTCTCTCCAAAATTACTCTTTAAATTATATCGCAGGAAGTTTTTTTTGAGGGCGGAAAAATGTTAAATTTTTGTTAACAAATTGGCGGATTTTTTTGCGGATTGAGTTTTTCGCCTCCACTCAATTTTCCCCCTAAAGGGGGCAGGCGTGCCTGACACAAAAATTGAGTGAGGGGGGAAAATAAAAAACCGGCTTGGAGGCCGGTTTTTAAAATCCTGTGAAGTTTACTTAGTTGTTGGACTGGTTATGTTTGTGGCGCAGATAGAGGGCTGCTCCCACGGCTACCGCGGCTCCGGCGATGGGGAGGGCGGCTATGGCGCCCAATGCTACGGCGGCGGGAATCGCAACTCCGGAGGCTTGGGCTAACACCAGCCCCACTCCCAAAGGAGCTTCGGCCATGACTCCGGCCACGGCTCCCAGCAGGCCGCTGGTTTTGATGTGCTTGGGGTCGATTTCCGGTTTTTCGTTGCGGTGAATATTCACTTTATCCAGGGTGGCGGTACCGGCGGAACTTTCACTCCGGGATCTGACCGCTCCGCTGATCCGGCCGGTAATTGAGGTCAGGTGAGTTTTGGCCCGGCTGCCGATGGCGCTGATTTTCTCGATCATGTTATTTCAAGTCCTCCTTCAAAATTATCGAATCTTATTATAACAAAAAAATGATTTTGTGAATAGTCTAAAAAATCTAGCGGTAAACGATAAATTCCTCGAATTCGGTTTCCCCGATGTGGCCCTTGACGGTTTGGCCGTTCGGGGTATCGGTGAATTGCCGCTTAATTTTCATTTCCCCCAGTTTGCCCTCGGAATGGGAAATGCCGCTTTCACCCAGGTAGAATTTTTCGCTGTAAGCCAGTCCGCCCACTTCGCCCTCGGCCAGCAGGTAGCGGCTGAAGCCCGGGGCGTGGATGGCTTGGCGCACTTCCACTTCTCCGATCCGGCCCCGAATCCCGGCTTGCTCGATGCCTACCTGCAAATCCACCGCGGAATCGCCGAACTTGCCCCGGTAGCGCACGGAGTCGTGGGTTCTCTGCGTAAAAGCGATGGAAGAGCTTTGCTCCCCGCGGGTAAAAAAGGCCCGGTAGTCCTCCGGTTCGGCGTTGGGGGAGCTGAAGGTGAAGCTGTCGAGCCCCGCTCTCACTTTTCCTGTTACCAGCTTCACTCCGGGGGGCGCGGTGACCGCCGAGATATTGAAGGGCGGCACCAGCAGGGCTTCCACCGGGTTGTCGATGCGGGAAAAGTCGATGGGGTATGGATTTTGAGCGATTTTCAAGGCTTCCTCCTCAAAGTTACTGGTTTTATTATACCCCGTTTTTCGGGGTTTGGGGGCGAAAAATTGTTAAATTTTGGTTAACAAACCGGCGGATTTTGGGGAGGATTGGGTTTTTCGCCCCAAACTCAATTTTGGTGTCAGGCACGCCTGCCCTCTTTAGGGGAGCTTGGTGATGATTTCCCGGCGCAGTTTTTCGTTCCCGCCGTTCAGAGAAATCACCACCCGGTCTTTCTGGTAAAACAGCCCTCCATCGGAGATCATGGCCTGTTTTCTCGCCCCCTTGAGAGGTTTGTTCCCCAGGGCGGCCCGGGCGTAAGCCTTTTCAGCTTCAGTCTTATCCAGGTAAACCGCGTAAATCAGGTTGAAACTTCCCTTGCCCCCGCCCCAGCTCTCAAAACGCAGGCCCACCGGGGCGGTGTTTTCCTTGGACTTGAAGTCCACGGTTTCCCCGCAATTTATCAAAATAAAGCCGGTCATTTTTTTAGGGTCGAGTTTGACCCGGCTTAAAATTCCCTTGATTTCCTCCATCCGCCGCCCGGGGTCGACCGCCCGCGGTTTGGGAGCGCAGCCCCAGCCCAGCAGCAGAATTATCGCCAGCAGGCCCCCCAAAAGCCTGAAAGATCTTTTCATTTTAATTCCTCCCAAATTCAATTAAAATAATGGTTTCAAAATCCGGAACAAAAAAGCGTAAGTCAAGACCAGCCCCAAAACCAGCAAGGCCAGGCTGCTCAAATTATGCTTGATTTCCTTGGCGTAGAGCCAGCCCCCGTCCCCGGGGTAAATGTCCGGGGTCTTGACCTTGAAATAGCGCACTTCCCCCATCAGGTAGGCCGCGCCGATCAGCAGCAAGCCCACCCCCAGGCCGAATAAATTCTTGGGCTTGACGAAATCCGGGCGCAGAAAAAAAGAAGCCGCACAGCTCAACAGCCCCAGGATAAATACCACTACCCACCAGTTGTCCAGTTTGAAGCGGTTGAAAAATTTCATCCCAGTTTGTTCTTTTCGCTTGAGCGGTTTTCCTCCCGCTCAAGCGGGCTTATCTTTCCAGCATATCCCAGGCGTTCAGTTCTTCCGGTTCACCCCCAAAAAAGACAGCCCCGCGCTTACGAAACATACCGCCCCTCCCCAGATATAAGCCTGGGCAAAGCCCCGGCTCAAAAGCTCGCGGGGAATTGTCGCGAGGCCCTCGTCCAGCAGCTCGGGAGGAAAAAAAGCGGTAAAAGCCGCCTGGAAAATACACACCCCGGCCACCAGCCCCAGGCTGTTTAAAGTCTGAAACAGCCCAGAACCCTCCCCCTCGCGCTCGGAGGGCAGGCTGCACATCACCATGTTGTTGTTGGGGGCGATGAAAAAACTCAAGAACACCCCGTACAGGGCCAGAAAGACGATGGTTTCGCTTAGCCCCCCCTTAGCCAGGGTCAAGGCGAAATAAAGCGAAGACCCGCCCATCCCCAGCATGGCGATCACGCAGGGCCAGCGCGAAGTGAAGCGGTTCAGGTAACGGGAGAGCAAAAGCAAGATCCCCACGTAAATCCCCGAGGGGATCATCAAAATCAAGCCGATATGCTGCAGGCTTATCCCCCGGAAATCCCGCAAGTAAAAGGGGAGCAGGAACATCGAGCCCGCCATGAACGACATGGTGAAGAGGGAAGCCAGGCTCCCGAAAGCGAAAGCCGGAATTTTCAGCAGTTTAAAATCAAAGACCGGGTCGGGTTTGGCCCTTTCTACCAGAAAGAAAATCAGCCCCAACACCAGCGAGAGCAGCAGGCTGCCCAAAATCAGCGGGGAACCCCAGCTCAATTCGCGGCCCAGGCTGAGGGCGAACACCAGCAGCGCGAGAAACCCCAGGCTTAAAGCCCCGCCCAGCCAGTCGGGGGAGCCGCTCGAGGCCGAGGCAGGCTTTTCCGGGAGGGTTTTGCGGGCCAGGATAAAGGCCGCCAGCCCCAGGGGGATGACAAAAAAGAAAACCCAGCGCCAGGAAAAGCACCCCGCGATCAAGCCGCCCAAAGGCGAACCCAGGGCCACCCCCAAAGCCGAGCAAGCCGAAAGCAGGCCGAAAGCCCAGGGAGTACGTTCGGGAGGCATATAGCGGGGAATCAGGGCAAAAGCCGCAGTCACCAGCATGGCGCTCCCGATCCCTTGCAGAGCCACGCCCGGAATCAGCCAGTAAAAACCGGGGGCGAATCCGCCTAAGAGGGCGCCCAGGGAAAACACCAGACAGCCCAGCAGAAAGACCTTGCGCAGGCCGTAGCGGTCTTCCAGCTTGCCGGAGAGCAGCATCAGGGAAGTGGACAGCAGCAGATAAGCCAGCATCACCCAGGAAACCCGGGTTGGGCTGACCTGAAACTCCCCGGCGATCACCGGGAGGGCCACATTGACCAGGTTGACGAAGAGTTTGGAGATGAACACCCCTAAAATGGCCGACCAGAGCATCAGCCACAGGGGAAGGGGCAGCTTGTCTTTCACCCGGTTTATTTTCGCTTTTGGGGGGAAGCCCCCCTTTTATCCCTTGCCTGAAAAGCGGTTTTTTGCTAGATTGGGAGAAAATCCGCCCCCGAGGAGTTTAATCGTGAATTTCAAGTACCACCACCTGGGGATCCCCACAGCCGAGAAAAAGCCGGGAGAAACTTACCTGGAGCAGTTCAAGATGTATGTTTCGGGCTTCGAGGAAAGCGAATTCGGCGTCGAGTGGCTGAGGTTCGACCCGGGCTGCCAGCTTCCCGAACTGGTGCAGACCGTGCCCCACCCGGCTTTTGAGGTGGATAACCTGGAAGAAGCCATCAAAGGGAGGAAAATCCTCATCGCGCCCAACTCCCCCTCCCCCGGGGTGAGGGTGGCTTTTATCGAGGAAAACGGGGCCCCGGTGGAATTTTTGCAGTTGGATAATCAAGCTTAAAACGCGGCTTACGGCCTTCGGCCTATTTACCGCGCCCCCTGCTTGCGGTATAATTAGACATGGAGAAGCTAAAAGACAGCTTTATGAATATCGACCCCGAGCCGCCCGACAACTTTTTCGAGCGCATGAAGCAGCGCCGGTTCTGGGTGTTTTTGTTCCTGCTCAACCTGGCGGCCGGGTGCATCGGCTTATTCTGGGGCGGGGAAAACAGCGCCGCCCACCAGATACTCTGGATGAAAAATTACCACGCGCTCTATGTCCTGCCTTTCGTCCTGCTGCTCCCCCTGGCGTTGGTTCTGCTGCGGATGGATAAAAGCCGGGTTCCCTGCCTGATCTGCGCCCTGGCGATGGCGGCTCTCACTCCGGTCTGTTTACTGGGAACCCTGGCCCTGGTCAACCGGAGTTTCGACCATTCGGCCCCCTCTTGCCTCGCCGGGGAAATCCGGGGCATCGTCCTCAACCAGGAACGGGTGATCTGCGACTTTCCCGGGAACCCGGAGCTGATGCTGAAGATCAGCCGCCCCGACTACCTGAAACTGCGTAAAATCAACCGCCCCCTGGTCAACCCCGCGGGCAACTATTCCGCCTGGGTGGTTTTGCCCCGGCCGAAGATGGCTTTGACCGTCAAGCCCGGCTTTCTGGGGCTGAAATGGCAAGCCGACCCGCTTTACCGGCTGGAAGATTAGCCGGATCCCGCTCTGCGCAATAGCGCAGGGACGGCAAGCAGGAATTTCCCCTCCCCGCCACAAAATTATGTTTTTATGGAAGATTTCATCGCCGGAGCCAAACGCTTTATTAAACAGCTCAATCCCGACGTGGCCAAGTTCGCCCTCTGGACGATTTTATTGCTGATCCTGATGGCGTTTAACCGCCTCTCCCCGGTCAACACCCTGCTGGTGACGGGCTTGTGGCTGATATTCGCCTTCCTGGTGCCGGGGATGCGCAAAGTCTTTTACCGCAAGCTGAAAGCCCACAATGTCACCCGCCATTCCTTCTTTTCCAGCGGCCTGGCCACTTTGATCATCATCGTCCTGGGGGAATTCAAGGGGATCAGAATGGAAGACCGCACCCTGTTCATTTATTTCGTCTGCCTTTACGCCGTCATCGCGATCTTGTTCTTCATTTTCGAGAAAATCGCCGAATCTTCCCTGCTGGAAATCCCCACCGGCTCGGCCATCGCCAACATCATCACGGCCTCGATCTGCGGGGTGCTGGTGTTCGCCGTCACCTACACCGAGATTTACCGGCTCTACCCCGAGAGCTTTTCGGTTTCCCGCGTGGACGCCAACTGGCCGGGGCAGTTCGTGGCCTTCGTATATTTCAGCATCACCACTTTTTCCACCGTGGGCTACGGGGACATTTACCCCCAGACCGTCGTGGGGCGGATCCTGGTCTGCACGGAGATCCTTTTCGCCACCACCATATTGGTGTATGTCTTTTCGCTCTTCGGCAAACTGCAGGAGGCTTTCCGGGCCAAGGCTTCCACTCACCCCGCCTGCCCGGTTGAACCGCAGGCCGCGCCCCCGGTTGCGGCGGAACCTCCCGCGCCTTTAGCCCCATCCCCACTCGCGCCGGAAACTGCGGCCAACCCACCCCAGGAGGGCGGGGATGGAAGATAAGGAAAAGACGGCGCAAGAGTGGTTTGAGCGGGGAATTGAGCTAGTTAAAAAGAAAAATGGGCAAGAGGCTTTGGAGTGCTTCAAAAAAATTACGGAATTAAAGCCCGGTGATGCTGGGGCATGGTATAATCTAGGGGTTTCTCTGGCGGAATTAAATCGTCAGGAAGAGGCCTTAGCCTGTTTAAAAAAATCAACGGATATACAACCAAGCTTTGCAGCGGCATGGAATAATCAAGGGATTATACTGGCCAAAATAAATCGCCATGAGGAAGCCCTAAAATTTTACGACAAAGCCATTAAATTAAAATTAGATTTAGCTGATCCCTGGTATAACAAGGGAATTACGCTGGGGAAATTAGATCGCGATGAAGAAGCTCTAGCCTGTTATGAAAAAGCTACAAATTTAAAGCCTAATTTTGCCGAGGCTTGGAATAATAAGGGAAATATTTGGATAAAGTTAAACTGTTATAACAAGGCTTGGTTTTGTTTGAATAAATCCCTGGAATTAGATTCAACTAATTCTTGGGCTTACGGAAGCCGAGGAGAGTTATATTTAAAACTTGGGCTGGTGGAAAAAGCCCGCGCCGAACTGGAATCCGCCCTTAAACTCGAGGAGCGATATTTTGACCTTTATATATTTCAAGGCCGGGTGGAGTTGGAGAGTAAAAACTATTCGGAAGCCTTAGCGGCTTTCCGGCAAGCGATCGAAAAAGATCCCGAAAATTGTCCGGCCCGGCTGTGGGCGGTTTACGCCCGCTATTTAGCGGCGGAATTTGCCGTTAATAAAGAACCGGCATTAAAGAATGAATCCGCCAAAGTTTTAAAATGCGAGCAAGAAAGCCTGTGCCGCCTGGTCAAGCACACCGCTTTTCGGGAAGAAATTTCTCATGTCTTGCGCGAGCTGGACAATCTCTGCCAGGCCGCTCAGGGGGAAACCCGGGATTACGCCTTTTACCTTTCCGGCTACCTGTATTACCGGCTGGAAGATTATCCCAGCGCAGTAGAGAAATTAAGAATCGCGCAAACCATTACCTTGAGAGAAGATCGGAAGAACTGGAAAGCCTGGCTTAAAATCATCAAGTTGTGGCATTCCAGTTCCGAGCAATACCTCGATGACATGAAATCACTATTTAAACAAATGGCGGATTTTTGGAAAACTAAGTACGGGATAAAAAAGCAAGCCGGGCAGTTGCTTTATCATTTGTATAGCCACAAATCCAGCCCCGCCTTTTATAACTGGTGGTTTTTCTCCCCGGTCAATTGGGGGAGGAGGTTCCTGGGCGGATTAATGCTGGCCGGGGCTTCGCTGTTTCTGCTAATCTATCCCTTGCTTAATCCCGGCTGGGAAATTTTGCAAAACCAGGTGATCTACACCCTGGTTGTCCTGATCGTCCTAGCCGTCTGGTTCCTGCCCACCGCTTCCCGGATGAAGATGAAAGACCTGGAGTTCGACCTGGCGGCTCCTCCGCCGGTGGAATTATCCCCGGCTAGGATGGAAGGCCTGATCAGCGGGCTGCAACAATAATGCTAAAAAATCGCAAAAAGTTAGAATAACTCACCCGGATATGCTAATCGTTTAGCATAAAAACCTAAATCCACCCAGGAGGGAACCATGAACAAAAACCGGACGGTTATATCGCTCATACTGCTGGGGCTGCTGCTCTTGGGGATGGGGGCGCTCTCATTCGCCAAAGATCCGCCCCCGGCCCCCGTCACCCCCCAAGCTAAGGAGGCGGCTCTCCGGCTCAAGCAGAACGCCCAGGATCTGGCCCTCAAGAGCCATCCGGTCGAAGCCCTGCGGGCTTACCGGGAATCGCTGAAATTGAACCCGCTGGACGCCGAAACCTGGCTCAACCTGGGCATCCTCCAGGAGCAGGTGGGCTACACCAAGGAAGCGGAAAAATCTTTACTGCAAGTAACCCGGCTCGACCCCAAGAATACCCAAGGCTGGTACCGGCTGGGCAACGCCCTGAGCGCCCAGAAAAAATGGGACAAGGCTTTGAAAGCCTACCAGAAAGCCCTCGAAATCGACCCTAAAAACGCCCCCTGCCTGCTGAATCTGGGCATGGCGTACACGGTTTTAAAAAAATACCCCCAGGCCCTGGACTTCATCGATCAGGCCTTAAAGCTCAACCCCAACGAGGCCGAAGGCTGGAACGTCAAGGGCATGGTCCTGCTGGAAATGCAAAAGCCCGAGGAGGCGCTGACCTGCTTTGAACAGGCCGCCCAGCTCAACCCCGAATCCGTCAACGCCTGGCATTACCAGGGAGTGATTCTCCAAAAAATGGGCCAGAGCCTGAGAGCGCACCAGTGCCTGCAGAAAGAAAAAAGCCTGCGCGAAGGCCGGGAAGCCGAGGGAGGAACCCCCTAAATGGATCGCGCGCGGATTTGGTTCTACGGCGTCCTGCTGTTTCTGGCGGTTTTTATCGGCTGGCCGGTATATAAAACCGCCGCCCCGGTGTTCTGGAACAACCGGGGGTGCGATCAACTGGAAACCGGCAACTTGCAGGCCGCGCTCTTCTGTTTCAACGAGTCCCTCAAATTCGATAAAAACCATGCCAATTCCTGGCATAACAAGGGTTATACCCTGTTTCGCCTGGGCCGCAATTCCGACGCCCTGGGCTGCCTGCAGCAGGCCCGGGATCTCGAACCGGACCGGGTGTTATTCCATCTCAACAAAGGCTTGGTTCTGGAGCAAATGGGCCACCCTAAGGAAGCCCTGGGCTGCCTGGAGCAGGTCTTAAAAATGGAACCGCAAAACGCCCAGGCCCGGGAATGCAAAATCCGGATTTTAGCCGCTTTAAAAAATGGGGGGAAAGCCGCCTGCCCCGATCCGGCCGCCCGCGTGAAACTGCCCCGACTGCAAAGGCTGCCCGGCCCCACGGATTTGGGAGAAAAGCCGCAGCCCAGAATCCCGGCGCATCAAGCCCGTTCATCGGCGCATCAAGCCCGCCCCTCGGCGCATCAAGCCCGCCCCTCGGCGGCCCCGGCGGAGAGCCGTCCCGACCCGGCCGCAGTGCAATCTCTGCTCGATAAAGGAATTGCGCTGGGAAAACAGAAAGAATATGCTCAGGCCCTGGAGCTTTTCGAGCAGGCCCTGAAGCAAAACCCGCGAAACGCCCGCGCCTGGTATTTGAGAGGCCTGGCGGCGGAAAAGCTGGGCCGGATCAAAGAGGCCTGGAACAGTTATTTCAAGGCTTTAAGCGCCCTCCTGGGAGGGAAGCCGCAGCTTCCCGGAGGAAATTAACCCGAAAAGGGGGATGAATCCATGAAAAAAATCGGTATTTTACTACTGGGGCTGTTTTTGCTGGCCTTTTTATTTCCCCTCTGCGCCGACAACCAGCCTAATGTGCAAGACCCCATGGTGTGGAGGAACCAGGGAGACGCCTTCTTATCCCAGGGCAAGACCCAGCAAGCCATGCAATGCTACCAGAACTCCCTCAATTTAAATCCCAACCAGTACGATCTTTGGATGCAATGCGGCGGCATATTGGCCCAAGTCGGAGATTCGGAAACCGCCGCCGCCTGTTACACCGAAGCTATCAAGGTCAATCCCCAGTCGGCCGACGCCTGGGCCGCCAAGGGCATGCTGATGGAAAAAGCGGGCAAGGATAACGACGCCCTCGACTGCTATACCCAGTCGCTCAACCTCAATTACCGGCAATCCCAGCTTTGGGTGCGTAAAGCCATGCTGCTTTCCAACCAGGGCAAAACCCAGGAATCCCTTAGCTGCTACGATTCGGCCCTGGAAGCCGACAGCAGCAACGCAAATCTCTGGTATAACAAGGCTCAGGCCCTGATCAGCGCGGGCAGGAACGATGAAGCCATGAAAGCCTGCGAGCAGGCGCTCAGATGCAATCAGGATTACGCCGAAGCTTGGGAATTGAAAGCTTACCTGCTGGACGGCCTGGGCAACGGCGACGACGCCATACGCTGCCGGGAAAAGGCCGCGGCCTTAAAAAAATCATAGAGAGCGGAGGGCGATATGCGCAAGAATTTTAACCTCCCGGGGGCGATCCCAGGCTTGATGTTCCTGGCCTGTTTGAGCTGGTTTTTGCTCCTCCCGGCTTTCGGGGATCCCGTTTTCGCTCCCCCCGCGCCCGACGCGGCTTATTTGAAAGCTCAGGGCGACTCCTGTTTCAATCTGGGCCAGTACAACCAGGCCCTGAACTATTATGCCGGATCCTTGAAATTAAATCCTCAACAGCCCGATGTCCTGACCAACCTGGGAACCGTCTGGAGCCAGTTGGGCGACAACCAGAAAGCGCTGGATTGCTACAACCAGGCTCTGGCCCTCAATCCTAATTCCGCCCAGACCTGGCTCGCCAAGGGCGTCATGCTGGACAGCCAGGGGCAGGAAAATCTGGCTATGACATGCTACGAACAGGCCCTGGCCATCGATCCCGGCCAGGCCCAAGCCTGGGTCAACAAGGGGGTCATTCTGGCTCAGGGGGGCTATGACCAGAACGCCCTGGATTGTTTCAACCGGGCCATCGAGCTGGACGGCGACAATTACATGGCCTGGTTCCACAAGGCCATGGTGCTGAACGATGCGGGCAACGACCAGGGAGCTTTGGACTGCTGCAACCAGGCGCTCAACCTCAACCCCAACTTCCTGGCGGCCTGGCAATTCAAGGCTTACCTGCTGGACAGCCTGGGGTTCGACTCCGACGCCCAGATCTGCCGGGCCAAGGCGGCCGCGTTGATGCAGAAATATTAAACTCTTAACCGGAAAACAAAAAGAGGGGAATTTTCCCCTCTTTTTTGCGGTCTTAAATTTAAGCTTACCTGCTTCTCAGCCCTCCCGCCGAGTTGAACTGGGGATAACCGGTGTTTCCGCAGCCCGCCAGGGAATGGGGGTTGCCCGCAGTTGCGCAATAAACCGTGTAATAATTGCCCGTCTTGGTGTATCCGTAAGCCGTGCTGGCCGCCGGGCATCTCGGAACGGAGCGCATGTATGTCGGGGTAAGGCTGGTGAGAGCCGCCGGATAGGTGCCGCTGTTGTCGGTGGCGTACATTTCCAGGGCGGTTCCGATATGCTTCAGGTTGGCCTTGCAGGCGCTGGCCACTCCCTGGGCCCGCGCTTTCAAGAAGTTGGGCACCAGGATGCTGGCTAAAATCGCGATAATGGCGATGACGATCATCAGCTCGATCAGGGTAAAACCGTGTTTTGAGTTTGGCTTGCTCATTTTAGTTTTTTCTCCTTTCTTTGCTTTTCGCTAAAAGCACGATGGGGTAAGGTTTTATTTTTTCCAGATTTGGAGAAAAAACTGCCGCATTAATAATGGCCGGTTATAAATAATGGTTATAAAATAAATAAAGATAAAATAATGGCTGGTGTTTTCGCTGCGTTTTTTTCCTGAAATCTGTTAAGCATCCCCCCTTTAATTTAAATCAAGTTAAAAAGACCTCCATTTTCCTTATCTTACCAGAGGCTGCAAAATTTGTCAAGCGCAAAAAACTTAAAAGAGCCGGGGGAAACCCTTAGTTCTTACGCCTGCCTGCACCAAAAGAACTGTTTTTGGGGGGAGAACAATCCGGCTAGACCCGGGCGGTTTTCCACTTGCCGGTTTTAAAACGCTTCATCATCCATAAGCCCTGAAACACCGCGGTAACGCTGATCAAAATCCAGGCGGGCAGGGCCCCCCAGTTGAGCACCAGGCACATGTAATAAATCAGCGGGATTCTAAGCACCCAAGCGGCGAAAATGGTGATCCCGGCGGGCACCCAGGTGTCCCCCGCGCCTTCCAGGGCGCCGGAGAAAATCAAGGCCAGCCCCAAAAACGGCTCGGAAGGGGCCACGATCCACAAATAAGAGCAGACCAGGGAAACCGCCTGGTGGTCGTGTACGAACAACTTGGCCAGGGGGTAAGCAAAGGCCGCGTAAACCAGCGACACCGCCCCCATCACCAAGGCTCCCTGCTTGGCGGCTTTCCAGGCTCCGGCCTCGGCCCGAGCCACTTCCCCGGCCCCCAGGTTCTGCCCCACCAGGGTGGCGGCGGCAATGGCATAGCTAAAGCCGATCATGAAAGCGATCCCCTCCACGGTGATCCCCACCCCGAAAGCGGCCACGGCGTTGACTCCCTGACTGGTGCGGGCCAGGATCCCGATCTTGACCAGCCAGCCCAGGCTGTCCACCGAGTTTTGCACCACCATGGGAAAGCCCACCCGGAGAATGCGGAGAAACCAGTTCCAGCTGGGGAGAAACACCCCGGAATACAGCGCAAAGCCGTGCCGGGGCTTGATGAAATACACGAATAAATACAGGCACCCCAAAATGCGGGAAATCCCGCTGGCCAGAGCCGCCCCCAACAAGCCCAGGGGTTTGATGGGGCCTATCCCGAAGATCAAGAAATAAGCCAGAATCACGCCGACTACGCAGACCGCGCCCAAGACTTTAAGCGGGGTGACCATATCCCCCAGCCCCCGCAAAATCGAGGCCTGGGTGTGAATGAAATAGAAAAACAAGGCCGAGAAGATCAGCGGCAGGTAATACTCCCTGCCCTGCTCCATCAAGCCGGGGGGCAGCCCCATTAGTTTGAGAATCGGCCCCGACTGCCACCAGCTTAAAAAAGTGAAGAGCAGGGAAAAGCCCACTCCCAGCATCAGGGCCTGGCGGCCGGTTTCTTCGGCTTTGCGGGGTTCCATTTTGCCGGTGAAGCGGGACACCAGGGCTACCGTGCCCACGTTGATCCCGATGGCGATGCTCTGGAAAAACCACAGGTAAAACCCCCCGCCGGTCACCACCGCCATGGGCCCCTCGCCCAGGTGGGCGATGAAGAGGCGGTCGGTGGTCATGTTGAGGAGGGAAAAGAGCGACAGCAGGATATTGGGCCAGGCTAAGTGCCAGACCGTCTTGACCATGTCGCCGGAGATGATTTTATCGCGGTTGTCGGACATCCCCTGGGAATTCGCCCCGATGGGGCTAAAAACCTGTAAGGAGCTGGGGGAAGTATTTTTTTAGGCAGACTCAATTTTGGTGCCTGGCACCAAAATTGAGTTCTTTCATTTTCTCCCCCCACAAGGAAGGCCTGCCCCCTTTCACGAAATATTCATCATCACTTTCCGGAGGCATTTATGAAAAAATTCAGCTCGTTGTTCATCGCCCTTTGGGTAGCCCTGCTGGGAGTTTCGGCCTATGCCGCAGAAACTACCCCGGCCAGGCCCCCCATCCCCGCCAAACCGGCTTTCCAGGCCGGAAACGCCCCTCAGATCGCCTGGCAGAAATTCCTGGGAGGCAAGGAAAACGAGCACTTAAGCGCCTTTCACGCTCTTTCCGGCGGGGGATTCATCCTACTGGCCTATTCCGACCCCGCGGGCGACAAATCCCTGGTCAAGAACTGGGGCGTCAAAATCGACGACCGGGGCAACATCGTGGGCGAAAAATGGGCCGCGGAAACCGTGGACTCCTTTTTCACCTCCATCGACCCCTCCTCCGACGGCGGCTATCTGCTGGCCGGGAGTTTCCTTTCCGACTACGGGGTGGACAAAGGCTCGCTGGACATCCGGGTGGCCAAGCTCAACTCCAAGGGCGAAAGGCTGTGGGAAAAGTTCCTGGGCGGAAGCGAGCGGGATTTCCTGCTTTCCCTCTCAGCCACTCCCGACGGGGGGGCTTTAATCCTGGGCGAAGTTTTCTCCACCGACGGCCTGGCCGAGGGCAACGCCAGCCCCGGCGACCTCTGGCTGCTCAAGCTCTCAGGGGGAGGCGAAGTGCAGGGCCAGATCTTCCTGAAAAACCAGTCGGCTTATTTCATTGACGCCGCCAAGGCCGTCATGGATGGGGATATTTTCAAAATTCCCGCCGACACCCGCTATCCCAAGGGCTTGAAAGCCTACGGGCAGAAAGTGGCCGCCGCCGCCCGGCAGCTTTGCGCGGTCTTGGAGCCGCATAAAACCGATTTATTGATCGAGCACCTGGACCTGGTAATCGCTCCCGATAATAGGAGAGGTTATTTCTTCAGTTTCGCCTCATGGACGAAAAACCCGGAAAAGACCGGGGGCAGAACCCTGCAGACCTGGGCCGCAAGATTGAACTCCGAATTCAAACCATTGCTCCAGAAACCCCTGCGGGCGGGCGACCGGTATTTGATTTGGGCCTTATCCCCCGCTCCCGACGGAGGATTCCTGGCCTCGGGAACCGTCAGCCGCCGGGGCAAGTGGATCCACCTGGAAGACCAGCCCGAAAACCCCCACCGGGGCATTTTCCTGAAATTCAACCAGGCCCTCGAACCGGTGGGCTACAAAGTGCCCCTCTCCCAAAATCAGGGCGAATTCTTCGGCCTGCTGCCCCTGCCGGGCGGGAAATACCTGGTAGCCGGGGAAGGCAGCCCCAGGCTGGAGCCTTCCCGCAGCAAGGTGTGGATTCTGGGGGTCGATGCATCTAAAGAGGGCGGCTCTTCCAACCATAACCCCAAACCCTCGAAAGAGGATAAGTCGCCTGCGGGAACAGGGCCCCGCGAGTATAAACCCTGATTGGGATTCCGCTTGAGTTAAGGTTAATATTTGAAGAAGGAACTGAAATGAAGCGATCTCCGGGCTTTTATCTCCTGGATTTCATTGTCCTGGTGGTGGTAGTGGCGGTGATTTTTTCCATCATCATGCCCAAATTCACCGGGGCCAAGGGCAGCAACGACCTGAAAATATGCGAATCCAATCTCCACGGGATCGGGATGGCCCTGGACATGTACGCCTACGACCATCAAGGCCGGTTTAGCCCCTGGGACGGCAGCGACCCTGCCGTCCGCCACGAATTTACCCCGGATTACTTAGTGCCCAAATACCTGGGGGAAATACCGGTCTGCCCCAGCGGCCACGGTTATATCATCTCGGTCAACACCCCCAACGGGGTTTACGGCACTCATCCGGATTTCTGCGTGATGATCGTGAGCAAGTCCGGCAATCCCAATAAATTTCACCCCGGACTTTCGGGCTGGTATCCCCTGACCCCCCACCTGAAAACTTGGGAAAGACCTTCCCCGTAAAAGCCTCTCGCCCCCGGCCGGAAGGTAAGGGAAGGTTCGTACTTTCGCCGATTGACAAGCCCGAGGCATTTTAGTTAACATATAATTGAAGGCTCGATATCGTAGGGGGTAATAAAATGAAGAAAAACGGCTTCACCATGGTGGAGCTGATCGTGGTGGTGGCCATCATCTCGATTTTGGCCAACATCATCATACCCAAGCTGTCCGGGGCCAGAAGCACCGCCCAGCTTAAAGCCTGTATCGCCAACGAGCAGAACATCGCCCTGGCGATGCAAATGTACGCCAACGACAACAACGACCATTATACCCCCAACCTCGACCCGGTCAACCGGGTGGATTACGACCTGCCTTACCTGGTTCCCGGTTACATAAAAGCGGTTATCAACTGCAACAGCGGTCACAGCTACCGAATAGCTTCCAATTACCCCGCAGCGGGCCAGACCCTGATTTTCGCCTGCACCGGCCTCCAGTATCACGGCAGCTACGTGGGGGCCTGGGCGCCCCAGCGGCTGGTGGACGGGGGAATGTACTGGCCGCCCAAGTGAGCGGGGTTTTTTCGAGGAAAGCCGCGGAAAGTTAACAAAAAGTTAACATCCGCCCGGGAAAAATTTGCTAAAATAAACTTAAATAGATAGTTTCGGCAAGGAGGGATTTTAAATGGATAAACTGGGAAGCAAAACTCTCGATCTCAACCGGGTTCCGGGCGCGGAAAGCAAAATCGTCAAACCGGAAAGCCAAACAAAAAAAACCGGCAAAACCCTTAAAACCAGGGACAAAGTCACCCTGGAAAAAACCGAAACCGCAAAGCCCAAAGGGAACCCTGAGCTGGCAAGCGCGGTGAAAAACGCCTTAACCGAAAACCCAGACGCCGGGCAGACTACTTTCGAGTACCGGGGCAAAGACCGAAAAGTTACCATCACCAGCCCCGGCAAATCCGAAACCATAGCCCGGGAGGACATCGAATCCGGCAAGCTGCAGGGGCGGGATTTCTCCGACTCGGAAATGAACGGGGCCGATTTCCACAACGGCCGCCTGGATAAGACTAACTTTAACGGCGCCAACCTGAGCAACTCCGACTTTTCCGGCTCGGCCTTGAAAGGCTCGCATTTCAAATACGCCAAATTATATGAAGCCAAACTGCCCAACGCGGACTTGACCGAGGCCCGGGTCGACCGCGCGGATTTGCAGAACGCCGACTTAAACGGGGCCAACCTTACAGAAACTTATTTCGGCTCTTCCAACCTGCGGGGAGCAGACCTGCGGAACGTGAAAGCGCAAAAAGGCTATTTCTTATTTAGCGATATGCGCGAAACCAACTGGAAAGGCGGGGACTTTTCCGGGGCCAATTTCGACGGAACCCACCTGGAGGGCAAGGATTTAAGGGAAATCACCCTGTTCTCCAAGGGAACCGATAAGGCCCTCTCTCTCGAATTCACCAGGCTCCAAGGAGCCGACCTGAGCGGGCTGGATTTAAGCAAACCCAAAAAGGTGCGGTTCAAAGGCACTGAATTTGATCAGGCCAATTTGCGCAACGCCGACCTTTCCGGGCAGAAACTGAGCAGTTCAAGCTTCAAGGGCGCCGACCTGCGGGGGGTTAACTTCCGGGGCTGCAACCTGCAGTTTTGCGATTTTACCGGAGCCAAGCTGGACGGGGCCGACTTCAAGGGAGTCAAGCTGGACTTCGCCGACCTGAAAGGGGTGGACTTGAGCGGGGTGAAACATTTGCCCCTGGGCCTGAAAGTTAAATCCAAGCTGGGCCTTCAATAAGCTCCTGATCAACCGTCGATCTCAAAGCCCGGATTTTTCCGGGCTTTTTTTATTCCCCTCCCTCAAATCCGCCGGTTTCCAATTCAATGGCTGCCGGCCTCTCTCCGGGGAATCAAAACCCGCCCCGGGAAAGGCGGCTCACCAGCATCTGATGGGCTTCGCAGGGAGTCCAGCACTGGGGGCATTCCCCCCGGCGGATCTCTTGGGCGGCTTCCAATGCGGCGGGGGAGTTTTCGATTTGCGATAAATCAAAACCGAAATCGCGCAAATTCCCTAAAGGGCGGTTGAACGCGGTGCAGGGAAACGCCTCCCCGTAAGGGTTGACGAACCTGGACAGCCGGGAAACCGTGCAAGGGATGGGGCAGCGGCCGGTTTTCAGGTATTTCAAGGACAGCCGGAGATACATATCCTCCACCAGGGAAACCGGCGAGAGAGAAAACGGCCGGGCCGGGAGGATCTCCCGGATTTCCCTGGAGGCCGCCCGGTTGAACTCTTGCCCCATCTCCATCTCCGGGTTGTGGTAGTAAATTTCCGATTTCTGGGCCAGGTTGAGGTGGAAATCGCGGGCGGATAAATTCGGAACCGCCTTCCCCGCCTCGGCGATAGTCTCAAAAAAGCGCCCGGCGTTTTGGGGCTGGATGGTGTAGCCCAGCAGCGCCTTAAAATTAGCATGCCTGGTTTGCAGTTTTATTAGCGCCGCATAAGTTTCCAGAGCTTTAGCCCAGGCTCCCGCCTTGCCCCGCAGCCGGTCGTGGAGCTCTTGGGGGCCGTCCAGGCTGACCGTGATCACGAATCGGGCCTGCAAGCCGCCTTCCAGGACTTGCTGCGCCATGCGTTCGATCCTCTCCGGGTCGTACCCGCTGGTGGGGGTGGAGAGCAGGTAAAGCTCGGGATGGGCCTGCTGAAAAATTTGCACCGCCTCCGGGTAATCGGGGCGCAGGAAGGGTTCCCCCCCGGTGAGCCGCAGCCAGTACAGGTTCCTGGTTTTTTGGGCCAGCTCGCGGATTTCCTCCAGGGAAAGCTCCCGCCCGGCTGAGGCCGGAATTTCCCAGATCCGGCAGTTGACGCAGCGCATGGGGCAATGGTAAGTGAGGGCGAAATTGAGCTCGAAGGGGGCTTTAAAACCCAGGCCGGTCTTCACCACCCGGAAAATGAATTTAAGCAAATCGGCGGCCAACCGGCTATCCCTTTTCCGGGCGCAGCAGTTCGCCTACAATGGTAGAGAGGATCCGCCAGCCGTCCCGAACGGTTTGGAGTTTGCCCACCCCGTGTTTTCTGAGTTTTTCCACCGAAGGGAGCTCCAGGACTTTCAGTTTTTGGCGGGCGGCCAGGATGGCGATTTCGGTTTCAATCCCGAATCCGTCGGTGCGGGTGGCCAGTTTCCCCAGGCACTCCCGGCGGAAGCCCCGGTAGCCGTAGCAGAGGTCGGTATAGCGGGTGCCCCAGATCAGGTTGACCAGGGAAATGAAAAATTGATTGCCGAAACGCCGCAGAGGGGTGATGTCGTCGCTGTTGCCTCCGGGCATGAAGCGCGAACCCATGCAGACCTCGTAGCCCTCTTCCAGTCCCTGGATCATCGGGGGGATTTCTCCGGCGATGTGCGAGCAGTCGGCGTCCATCATGATGATGATTTCCCGGGAAGACTCCGACAGCCCCGCTCTCAGGGCGGCACCTTTTCCGCCCCGGCAGAGGATGACCCGCGCGCCCCGGCTTCGGGCGATTTCGGCCGTCCGGTCGCCGGAGTAGCCGTCCACTACCAGGATTTCAGCTTCCAAATCGTGGGCTTTCAGCACCTGGTCGAGGTCGTCCAGCACCAAGGGCAGGTTTTGCTCCTCGTTGAGGGTGGGGATGACGATGGAAATTTTTCGGGTTTTCACTTAGTTTTCTTCCCCGGAGTTTTCCGTTTCCCCGCCGGGAAGATTGGCGGGCTTCAGCTTGGGAACGGGGGAGCTCAAGCGGTAGATATTGAAAGTGCGGCCGTTCTCCCGGTTGGCTTTTTCCAGCTTCAGCTCGAAGTTGTCCTTGATGATCTTAACGTCTTGGGACTGGGGATAAACATCGCTCCAGTAATCTTCGTAGAGAAACACCTGGGACTTGCGGCCCGCAAACATCTGCTGGAATCTCAGGTTGTCTTTTAAAATCCAGGTCTGCAAAGCCCCCTTGCCCTCCACCAGCACCAGGCTGGGAGAATGGGTCAGGATGAAGCAGTTGTCGGGCAGATTTCGGCAGAACTCGGTGATGTATTTATGGTCGGCCCGGGCTACCCAGGACTCCTGGGTAACCGCCTTGATGAGCGGAACATGGAACAGGAAAAGCAAGAGCAGCGCCGAGGCCAGGGGAATCGCCGGGTCGAAGCTCTTGATTCTCTCCCTCAGCCATTTCAGCAGCAGGACAACCCCCGAGCCCGCCAGGATCATATCGGGCGCCAGGTGTGGGAGGGCGTAGCGGACGCTGACCCCGCCCTTGTAGTCCCCGGCGTAAAAAAACAGGTACGGCGCGAAGAACAGCCCGGCCCAAATCAGCAGCCAGACAGCCGTCCAGAGCTTGCGGCGAAAGAGACAGCCCGCTATCCCCAGCAGCATGAAGACGGAGCAGAAAGCCGGGAAATAGCGGTTCTCCCAGAAGAAAGGCAGGTTGTTGCGCCAGTTGACCGTGAAATAATCCAGGCTGAATTTTTGCCCCCCGGGAGCGCCCCAATCCATATCTTTGACAAAATTCAAATGCAGCAGGATGGGAAAAAGCAGGAACGCCAACGCCAGCCCCATCAAAATCGCCCACCAGGTCTTGATCCGCACTTTGGAAAAGAGAATCATCAGGCCCGCGGGAATCAAAATCAGCAGCCCCTCGGTGCGGAACTGCACGGTGAAGGCGATCGAACACACGAACAGGAGCCAGAGCGGCAAACTCTCGGCGGAGAGGGCCAGCATCAGCAGGTAGAGGGAAAGCGCGGCGAAAAACACGAAGGCGGTTTCGGTAGAGGCGGTGGCGCTCCAGATGATGTGCACCGGGATCAGGGCGAACAAGAAAGCCGCCCACAGCCCTTCCTCCTCGGAAAACAGCTTCATCGCAAGACCGAAGAGGGGCAGCACGGTCAGCCCGCCCAAAATCTGCATGAGCAGGAAAATCAAATTTTCCTTGCATCCGAAGACCGCGAACACCAAGGCCGCCATGAAAGGCAGAGAATTGGGCTGTTTGTTGAAGATCCCCTCGTAGTGATGATAAACCCCGTAGCGGGTTTCCCCGCAGTTGGTCAGGAGAGCCTGTCCGGTGTTGGCGATGTTCTGGCCGATGTTGAGATAAATGTCCTCGTCGAAATACAGCCGGTGCCCGGCGGTGGGCAGCAAAAGCCTTAACAGCACCGCCAGCAGCGTAATCAACAATAACAGCCTGCGATTTCGAAGGCTGATTTTCGCCCATTCGGTTTTGAGGGTTTTATAGAGCGCGGGCAGGCAGAAAATCGCTAAAACGGCCCCAATCAAGAAGAACCTGACCTCCCAGACCGAGAGCCAGTTCTCCGTGGCGTTGCGCCAAAAACAAAGAAAAACTTCCGTCAGGTACTTGTCGGCGAGCAGAAACAGAAGGGCCGCGCCCAGAGTCGCCCAGCTAGCCATAAAAACTCCTTCTCAAGCGGATTTATCCCCGGAGGCCAGGAAATCGCCCATGGCCAGGTAGGGGAAATTATATCTGGTCATCACCTGCACGGCGTCCGCCGGGGTTTCTACCAAAGGCTCCCCGTGCAGGTTGAAGCTGGTGTTCAATACGCAGCCCGTGCCTTTCAGCTGCTTCACGGTTTCGATCAGCTCCCGGTAGAGGCTTTTTTCGCCCCGGGGAAGAATTTGCGGGCGGCAGGAGCCGTCGATCGAAATCACCGCCTCCAGGCGCTCGCGGGCTTCGGGTTTGACGGCGTAAGCCATAGTCATGAAAGGCGAGCTTTCTCCCCCGTAGTCGGCCAGCAGTTCCAGGGCGTCTTCCTCCAGCATGGAGGGGCAGAAGGGCTGGAACCAGGATCTGCGTTTCAATTTGAGGTTGAGGTCGTCCTTGACCTTGAGGGAATCCGCCGGGGCCAGGATGGAGCGGTGGCCCAAAGCGCGGGGGCCGTATTCCCCGGCTCCCTGGAACCACAAAACGATTTCGCCCTTGGCGATCAGCTCCGCCACGATTTTGGCGATATCGGATTCCTTGCGGTAGTGGAGCTTCCCGGTCTTTAAAGCGGCTTCCATTTCGGGCTCGCCGAAGGATGAGCCGAAAAATACGTGGGATAAGTCGATCCGGCTCCGGCCGTTGATTTCGTAGTCGGCCGCCGCGGCTGTCCCCAGGGCCAGGCCCCCGTCGCCCATGTGGGGAAAAACGAACCAGCCCTTGGTTTGGGGAAGTTTGCGCAGCAGCATATTGAGCTTGACATTGGCGAACAGCCCCCCGGCCAGGCACAGGTTGGACTTGCCGGTTGCCGAGAGGGCGTTGGCCACCAGCTGCACCGCTTTATCCTGTAAAGTGTCCTGGGCCATGCGGGCGAACTGCTCGAAGGGGGTCTGCCAGAGCAATTTCCCCAGGTGGTTGAACATTTGCCTGGGGGTGAGCCGGGCTTTTAATTCCAGCCCTTGCACGGTGAATAAATCGTTGAGCGGGTTTTTCTCCGCCGGAATGGGGAGGGAGTAGTCGGCCAGGGCCATGACCTTGCCCTCGTCTTCCAGTTCCCGCATGTTGAGCAGGTAAGTTACTTGTTCAAAGAAAATCCCCAGGGAATTCAAGGCCGAGATGCGCTTGATTTCTTCCAGTGTGCCCCCGGAAAGCTTGGAAATGCTGCCCGAGGCCCCGTCGCCCAGGCCGTCCAGGGTGATCACCGCGGCTTCCTCGAAGGGGCTCGCAAAAGCCGCCGCGCAGGCGTGGGCCCGGTGATGATCGATCAAGCGGAACTGGTAGGAGGAGAAGCCGAGTCGAGCCAGGCTCTTGCGGGTTTCCTGCTCGGAGAGCCGGGCCAGCATGGGGGAAGGGCCGAAGGAAGTCAGCCAGAATTTAAACTGCTTTTGCCAGTTGGTGAAAGGCAATTGCTGTTTTCTGCGGCGGAACTGGTAGTGTTTTTGAGGCAGGGCCGGGAAGATCCGCCCCAGGGTCTTGGCTAAATCGCTGGTGGAGAGGGCCGCGGCTGTAACCTGCGAAGGATCGGCTCCCGCCAGTTTCAGGCAATGGGCTGCCGCCAAAGCGGGAAAGCCGATATCCAGTTTCTTGCGGCTCAGCCTTTCCTCATTGAGGGCCGCGAGCACTTTTCCGCCCTCGATCAGGCAGGCCCCCGCGTCGTGCCCGTCCCAAATCCCTAGAATCATGCGTTTCTCATCCTTTTTATTAAAAAATCATACGAATTTTCACCGTAAAAGTCAATTCGCGGAGTATCCGGCGGGGAGGCCTTAATTGTGCTTCAGCACCTTGAAGTGAGCAGGCACTTTGGCCCGGAATAATTTATCAAAATGATATTTGTCGTAAGGGAAATTTTTCCATTTATTGCCGCTTTTATATTGAATCTGGCGGTGACGGGGGGAAAACCCGGTCTTGAACTGGATGATCCTGGTCTGGTAACCGTTCTTTTTCATGCGCTTGTAAAGCTGTTCGCTCATTCCCCAGCAGTCGTATTTCCCGCCGTTGCGCTTGTGGGTCTTGTCCAGGCCTTTGACGATTTTAGCCAGGGTAGCCTTGGGCTTGGAGGAGGTAGAGGCTGCGACGGCGGCTGTGCTTTTGGCCGGTGCGGCTTTAGCATCTGCGGTAGAGGCCGAGGTACTCGCGGCGGAAGCCGCGATGATTGAATTCGGAGTTACATGACCATAGCCCAGAACCTGCTGCGCCAGCATCGCCGGGGCGGGGGCCGCAGTGGTTGCGGTTTCAGGGGCGGGGGAGGCCACGCTAAGAGCGGAAATATTGGTCGTCGGGCTTGCCGAGCTTACGGTTTGAAGATTGGAAACCCCGATTCCGTTAAGGGCCGAAACGCTCATTTATAACCTCCCAAAAGTAATGCTTGATTATTATTTACCGCAGATTAAAATTAAGTCCAGAGGAAAAACAAAATTTAACCGTTAGATTTTAACCGATTATACTGAATAATTACTAAATGCTGCAACAAAATCCTGCTTTCTTCGCCCGGTTTTTAAAAAGCCGACTATCGCTCCACGCTGTAATGCAGGGTCTGCAAACCCTCGCCCAGCAGGTAGTCCAGTTTGAGCCGGTATTTATCCCCGGCTTGGCCCGACAACTCGGCCAGCGGGAGGATGAGGGGCGGGTTGAACCAATGGCTGCCCGGGCAGATCAGACCGGGCAGCAGCTCTACCTGGGTCTGGATCTTGAGGGAGTTGACCTTCCCCTCCTGGGTTTGGGTCAATGCCAGCCGGGCCCGGACTTCGAGGGGATAATTTTCCCGGAAGTCGATTTCGTGGTAAGTTAAACTTTGGCTTAGAATTGCTTCGCATTTTCGCACTTCGGTGGTTTCAAAATGGGGCAGGGGCAGGTACACCCCGGCGAAATGATAATCGCAGTAAGCCAGCTCGACGGTGGTGAGAGCCTTGACGGGCAGCAGCCTGCCTCCGGGCTGCAAGATCCGGTCGCGGTTTTTTAAAATCACCGGGGCCTGAGGTTCCTGGATCAAGGCGGTGTCGAACAATTCGGCCACCAGCAGGCCGGCCTTTTCGGGCAGGTCGAGGGCTTCCCGGGCGTTTTGGCAGATAAAGATGATTTTATCCCCCACCCCGGCCTGTTGCGCCGCCCAGGAGGCGTATTCCACCATTTTCAGGTCGCCTTCCACCGCGTAAACTTTGGCTCCCAGTTTAGCCGCCAGGATGGAAAGCAGCCCCGAACCCGATCCGATTTCGGCTACTACCTCTCCGGGCTGCACCAGCCTTTTCAGGGCGGACTTCCAGACTTCCACCCGCGGATCGCAGACCAGGTTGAAATGGTGCTGGAAGAGGAACTTCTCCCAGGGGGGGTCTTGGGGATACATGATGTGATAATTAAAATCGATCGCCATCAGGTTTTACATGCTCATTACCAGGGAGTAGAGGGGCATAAAGACGGCCAGCAGCACGAAGCAGACCAGAATCCCCATGCCGCCGATCAGGATCGGCTCCAGCATGGCCAGAAAGGCTTCCAGGGCGTAGATCACTTCGGTGTCGTAGAAAACCGAAATCTTGGTAAGCATGGTGGGCATTTCACCGGTGGCTTCGCCTACCGCGATCATGTTGGCTACCATGTTGGGGAAGAACCCCACTTCTTCCACCGCCTGGCCCACTCCCTTGCCGGTTTTTACTTCTTCATAGATGGGCTCCACCACCACTTGCTTGAAATAAGCGTTGTCCATAAACTCCAGGAGAATTTCCATGGCTTTCATCATGGGGATACCGGCCGAGAGCAGGATACCCATAGCCCGGCAGAAATGGGCGGTGAGCAGCTTGCGGTTGAGATCGCCCAAAAGGGGCATCTTGACTTTCATTTTATCGAAGCGGAACCTGCCCTCCGGGGTGCGGAGGGAATCCTTGAAATAAATGGCGTAATAGATTATCCCCACCACCATGGCCAACTGCACGTATGGGTTTTTCAGGGTTTCAATGATGAAGAACACGACCTGGGTGGGGAGAGGCAGTTCCTTGTTCATGCTGGCGAACACTTTCATGATGCTGGGCAGGATATACATGAAGATAAACCCCACCATCCCCAGGCAGAAGACCAGAATGAAAGCGGGATAAGTGAGAGCCGAGGCCGCCTGCTTTCTGACCTTGAAATCCCGTTCCAGAAAGTCCCCCAGCTTGTCCAGCATCCCGCCCAGTTCTCCGGTGGCTTCGCCCACCTTGACCATGGAGATGAACAGGTTGGAAAAAACATCGGGGTATTTAGCCAGCGACCAGGAGAGGGAAGACCCTACCCGGATGTCGTGCAGCACGCTCATCAGGGCGATTCTGAGCTTGGGATCGTCCTCTTGCTCGTACAAGACCTGGAGGGCGCGGGCCAGGGGCAGGCCGGACTTGACCATGGTGGCCAGTCTTCGGGTGAACAGCACCACATTCTGCTGGTTGACCTTGACATATTGCTGCAAGAAGCTGGAAGGGTCGAACTGGATTTTGCTGATTTCCACCACTTTAAGGCGGCTGGTGGTTAAAGCGTCGATCGCCACGCTCAAGTTGACCGCATCGATGGTCGAAGAGATAGTTTTACCTTCCGGCGTCTGGGCCGTGTATTTAAAAACCGGCATAAGTGCCTGCAATTCCCCTTTTCACATATCACCGGGAGTCAAAATTTTTGACTCCCTCCCATTTTTAATTTCGCGAATTCGGACAGCTCTCCTGCAAGGGGGAGAAAGAAAACCGCCCGCGTTCTCCGGTTAAGGCTCCGAAACTGCGGGCCGCAAGGAATTAGAAAATTTTTAATTGATCACCCAGAAGCGGACATAAAATTTTCCGCTGTTGGGAAAATAAGAGGGAGAAGAATCGGTCAGGCGGGTATCGTACTTGTAGTTCAGGTTAAAACCGCAGAGGGGGGTTAAATCATTGTTGGAGTCCGTGTGGGAGCCGCCGTCATACCCGTGGTAGAGGCCCAGCAGTCCCCGGTATTTCTGCGCCAGGGAGCCGGTGATCTGCAGCTTGCGGTATTTCTGGTAAAGAGCGGCTCCGTAATAATCGTCTCGGGGCTGCAAATAAGTTAAGTCGCCCTCCCCGAAAAACGAGCCTGAAGCCATATAATTTCTGTGACCGGCGTCCGGGCCGATGTTTACCCCGCCGGTGCCGGTGCCGATGATGGAGGCTTGCAGCTTGTAAGGGAAATTGTTTACCCACCAGGTGTCCTCCGGGCTGGTATTGGGTATCCAGATATAGGGGCTGACGATGCCCAGGTTGCCGTCGGTGGATTCCAGGGAGCCGACGGTGTCCAAATCGCCGTCCACATCTTCCAGGATGTTGCCGTTAACCCTGATGTATCCGCTGCTGTACAGGGAGAAATTTTCCTTTACCGTCCCGCGGCAGCCGTTCACGCAGCCGTCCACCCAAATCACCTTGGGCGCGCCGCTGATGGTCTTAACCGCGTTGTAGGCAAGGCCGGGATTCTGAGCGGTGGTTTTGCCGGGGGCGTTGCCTATGTATTGAGTAGTGGTGTTTCCGTCGGTGACGAATTTTATGTATTTATTCTCTACGATGCCTTGATCGCTTTGTTTCTGTTCGGCGGATCCGGTATAATTATAGCCGTTGCCGAAATAAATCACCTGTTTGCCGTTCTCCACTGCAAAGTCGACACTGCTCCAGTTGCCCCGGGCGTATATTCCGCCGTTGTCGCAAAGGGTAATGTCGCCGGCCACCGGATAAGCGCCGCCGCTGGGGGCGCTGGCATAAGAGGAACTCCCGCCGTTGGCCACCGTCCTTTGAGCGTCGAAGGCGGTGTTGAAGGCCGCGGTTTGGGCTTCCTGGGTGCGGGTAGAGCTGGCAGTAAAAGGCCAGCTTTTCGTACCGGAATCGATGGAGGGAGTTTGAGCATAAACCCTGCTCGCATCTACCGGGTTAGGATAAGGAAAACCCTCCCTCGCGAAATCCAGATGGTAATGGAAACGCGGGTCGGTGGCGATGGTAGGAGTGGAACAGGTAACCGACTGCTTGAAGATGGTTCCGGTAAGCAGCGGGCCGTAATATGCCCAGATTTCCCCGTTGACATAGACCGGGCCGTCGATAACATCGTCATACATGTAGGAGTTGCCCACCCAGTCGGCGTAGCCCGGGGAATAACAAAGTTCGCCGTTCCCTCTCAGCCAGCGAAAGGTGACGTAATCCGGGCTGTTGTTGTACTCGCCGTTTTCCGCATCGTTCCAAACGATATACTGGTTGAAAGGCACGGTTTCCGCAACGGCGGTGATTTTTTTGGACTTGCCGTTCAAAGTGCCGGTAGACTCGATTTGATAGCGGGTGCCGGTGATGGGGGTGATAACCACGCTGTACGAACCCCAGGAACTGATCCCGGCCGGTACGCTGGGGGTGAGATTGGCGCTGAAATTGCTGTAATCGCCGCTTTCCATCCGGTACACGGCGTGTTCCACCCCAGCGTCGGCGATGTTGATGATCAAGTTGTCGGACAGATATTTGCGCGCCCCGAAGAAATCGTAAGCCGAGAGCAGAAGCATCCCGCTGCCCAGACCCGCAATGATAAAAAGGAAGATCAAGGCCGAGGCCAGCATAAATCCCGAAAATCTGCGCATAAAATTTCTCCTTTGGCGTTTAACGAATGTTTTGCCGGGCGAACAGGTAAAGCTCGCCGCTATTGCTGACGGTTTTATCGGTTTTGGCGGCGGTCTTGTATGTCTTGCTTACCGTGAAGACCACCCGGACGGTATTGGCGTTAAGGTAATAAAAATTCAGGCCGGAAAGGTTGCGGCAAATTATCCGGGAGCCGGTTTGCTCTTCCACCTGGCGGGTAAGAGTTTGGGAGTTGGAGTTGTAAGTATAGCGGACAATTTGGAAAGCGGGCGAGGCAAGGTCATTAGGATCCACCACATGGCTGAAACGAATCCGGCTGGAACTGGTAGCCGAAGTATTGGGCTCCAGAATCGGCGAACTGGTGGGCAGGGAGGCGCTGGCTTCCCGTACTTCCTGAGCCAGGGAAAAAGTCAACTGGCGCAAATTGCGCTGGATGTCGGACTGGAGGGAAACCCTTTCGTACACGTTATTCATCGCCAGGTAAGATTTGATGAAATAAACGGATATCATGCCGAAAATGGCTACCCCGATCATTACGGCTACCAGACTTTCGCCTTTATTGCGCTTGTTCATCAGTAATTTCTCCTCACCAGGTTTACCATGTTGACGCTTTTTTCAGTTCCGGATACGCTCCAATAAATATTTACCGTAACTTTCTTCAAGTCGGCGCTTGGGTTGTTGACCACCTGAATGCAGGAATAAAATCCTGGATAACCCGAAATGGGGTTGCGAGTGGATGCACTGTCGTTATAGGTGGTGTTGAGAGCGTCGTAACTGGAGGCTGAAGTCGCCTGGGACTTGATTTGGCCCATGAATTTTTCCGCCAGCCCCAGGGCGGTGGTATAACTTTGGGTAACCCTCTGGGATTTCAAGATGTAAGGGATGGTTCCCACCACGGCTAGAATTCCGATGGCGAAGACCAGCACCCCCATCGTAATATCCATCAAAGTTACCCCTCTTGGGCGTTTAAACATCGCTCCTCCTTTTCAATCCCTTACAAGTTGGACACCATCTGGTAAATCGGCATGAAAGTCGCCTGCAGGACGAACCCGACCACGATTCCCAGCCCGGCCACCATCACCGGCTCCAGCAGGGAAAGGCAAGACTCTACGGCATAAAGCACTTCCTCGTCGTAAAAATGGGAGATCTTGCTGAACATGGTGGGCAATTCTCCGGTAGTTTCCCCTACCGCTATCAGGTTGGTTACCATCTTGGGAAAAAAGCCCGTGCTCTCGATGGTCGAGGCGATGGCCTTGCCGTTTTGAATCATCCGGTAAACCGGTTCGCAGATTTTGTTTTTAAAATATTCGTTTCCCATGAATTCCATCAGGATTTCCATGCTGTGGGTAAGGGGCACGGCTGAGGCCAGCATGATGCCCATCCCGCGGCAAAAATTGGCGGTCAGAATTTTCCGGTTCAAGTCGCCCGCAATAGGCAGGCGCAGCACGAAGCTGTCGAAGCGGTATTTCCCTTCAGGAGTCTTGAGCAGTCTCCGGAAGTTATAGATATAGTAGGCCAGCAATCCCAGACCGGCTAAAACTACATAAGGATTGCTTAAAGCCCCGATAATAAAAACAATGATCCGGGTGGAAAGCGGAAGAGGCATCTGGGATTGGGTGAAAATTCCGATTATTTTAGGCAGCACGAAAACAAAAATTCCCCAGACTACGAGAAGACAGGTAACGAGAACGAATGCCGGATAAGTAAGAGCTGAGGCCACTTGCCGTTTAATCCGGTAATCTCTTTCCAAAAAATCCCCCAGCCTTTCCAGCATGGCTCCCAAGTGGCCGGTGGCTTCGCCCATGCGCACCATGGAAACATACAGGCCGTTAAAAACTTCGGGATATTTGACCAGGGCGGCGGAAAACGATTTCCCGGTCATCACCCATTGAAAAATCTGGGTTAAAATATATTTGAGCTTTTCGTCGCTCTCCTGCTGGCTTAAAACCTGGAGGGCGCGGCTGATGGTGATGCCGGAATTGAGCATGGCTGAGATTCTGCGGGTGAACATCACCAGGGATTGCTGCTTGACCCGCTCCAATTGTTTCAACTGGTACAGCAGGTCGAAGCGGTGCTTTTCGATATGCAGAACTTTAAGCCGGGCGGCTTGCAGGTTTTCCAGGGCGATGTTAAGCGATGGAGCTTCAATGGTGGAACTCACAAGCTTCCCGCTTGAATCTTTGGCCCTATATTTAAAAACTGGCATACCGGCATTTCCTCTTTTCCAGCAAGCGGGGAATTAGAACGCATCCCCCATATATTATGTAAGTTAAATGTCCGGACAAAGTTTTCCTCCAAGCCGGGGCAAATCTGAAACGGCTTTTCGGACTCAATTGATCACCCAGTAGCGGATATAAAATTTGCCGTTGTTGGGGAAATAAGGGGTGGAGTTGTCCACCAGGCGGGTGTCGTATTTGAAGTTTTTATAGTAGCCCACGCTGGGGGTAAGCCAATCTGCGTTATAAAGCCCGATCGAACCCCGCTGTTTTTGCATCAGGGAACCCCAGACATTAAGCGGCCGGGACGACCAGACCCGCAGGCTGTCCAGCGCGCAAAAGGAACCGGAGAGCCAGACTCCCGGAGCGATATTTGTGCCGGTGCCGGTAGCGAGCACCGCCGCCTGTAACTTATCGGGCGGGTGAGGCCAGCCGCTGTTGGCGTCTCCGTTGGGCACCCACAGATAAGGGGTTACGATCCCCAGCATCCCGTTTTCGTCAGTGATATCGCCGTCGCTGTCGGTGTCGATTACGGTCATGTCCTCGGTAAACCTTATCCAGCCCGCGTTGAACAGGGTAATTTTTTCCCTCACCTGCCCGCCGAAATTAGAAGTAGAACCCGCCATCCAGATCACCTTGGGCACGCCGGAATATATGGTGTCGGCGCTGGTAGGATTAAGATATTCGTCTGAAGTGTGGACTAAGGTTCGGTTGTTGGCGGTATCCCAGATGATTTCCAGGTGGCGGTCCCGCTGGGCGCCTCCCACATACCCCCGGCCCAGGCGCATCATTTGCTTGCCTTGCGCGGTCTGGCCGAACCATGCCCCCTCCCAGCCGTTCATGATATAAAGCCCTCCGTTGGGCGACATCTTGATCTCGTTGATACTGGGAAACTGGCCCTCGGTGGAAGTAGGGTAAACGGTGGAGTTGCCGTTGGCGATTTTTTTCTGCACGGCGAAATCGGCGTTGAAATCGCCGGTGAAGGGCCAGGCTTTGGGGTTGGAGCCGGTAGTGGGAGGGTTCTGGAAAATGCAGGCCAGTTCGTTAGCGTTTTGCGGGTCGCCCCAGCCGTCGGTGGTATGGTAATGGAGCCCCCCGTTGATGGTAACCGAGCCTTTAAAAATCGGTTTCTTGGGGTTTACCAGCAGCCTGGGCCCCCAGTAAGTCCAGAGATCCTGGTTGATGTACACCGGCCCGTCGATGGTTTCGCTGTCGTTATAGGTTTCCCCGGCGGGAATCCAGGTGCCCCGCATGCTGGAGTCGTTGTTTCCGGAGTAATTTTCGACGTCGTTCCACTGCAAATACTGGCTGTAAGGGGTGGTGGAAGCGATGGCGGTAATTTTTTTGGACTTGCCGTAAAGCGTGCCGGTGGACTCCACTTTATAGCGGGAGCCGGAGAGGGGGGTGATGGTTACGCTGTAAGAACCCCAGGTGGTAATCCCGCTGGGCACGCTGGGGGTGAGATTGGCTGAAAAATTAGCGTACTCCCCGGTATTCAGCCGGTAGAGGGCGTCTTCCACCCCGGCGTCGGCGATGTGGATTAAGACGCTGTTGGAAACGGCTTTTTTAGTGAAGACGAAATCATAAGCGCTTAAAAGAAACATTCCTCCCCCGCAGGCCACCATGATGGCCAGAAAAATCAGCACCGTAACCAGCATATAGCCCTGTGCTTTGCGCATTTGAATACCTCCTTATCGGGAATCAGCGGACGGCCAGCCGGGAGAATACATAAAGCTCGCCGCTGGAAGTCAAGGTTTGATTGGCATGGTTGGCGCCCCTGACGGTAACGCTCACGGTGAAAGCCAGCCGGGCGGTGCGGCTGTTCACATAGTAAAAAGTAGCGCTGGAAATGTTGCGGCAAATTATCCGGGTGGCGGTTTGCCCTACGATCTGGCGGTAAATCGCCTTGGCGGTGGAATTGTAATAATAGCGCACGGTTTGAAAAGTGGGGGCGTCGAAATCATTCGGGTTCACCACATGGGTGAAACGAATCTCGCTGGAGCTGGTGGTGGTCGAGTTGGGCACCAGGAGCGGGGAGTCGGTGGGCAGGGCGGAACTGGATTCCCGCATTTCCCGGCTCAGAGAAAAAACCAGCTGGCGCAAGACCCGCTGGGTGTCGGAGTGGGCTGTGATCCGGTCTTGCGCCTGGATGAGCAAGAGATAAAATTGCAGAAAGAAGACCGAGAGCAGCCCAAAAACCGTAATCGACACCATGACGGCGGCCAGGCTCTCGCCTTTATTCCGGCGCATCAATAGTTTCTCCGGACTTGATTTACCAGGGTGAAGCGTTTTTCCCTGCCGGACACGCTCCAGTAAATATTCACGGTAATTTTTTTGAGTTCAGCGTTTCCGTTGTTGACCACCTGAAGACAGGAATAAAACCCCGGATACCCGGAGACGGCGTTGCGGGTAGCGCTGTTGTCGCAGTAGGCGGTGTTCAAGTTATTGTAGGAGGTGGCGGAAAGCGATTGGGACTTGATCTCCTCCATGTACCGCTCGGCCAGGACCACCGCCGTGGTATATTGTTTAGTGATTTTCTCGGCTTGAGACAAGTAAGGCAGCCCCCCGATGACGGCCAGAATGCCGACGGTGAAGAGAATGATGCTTACCATCATTTCCAGCAAGACCGACCCGCGCTTGGAGCATAAGCCGGAGGGGAGAGGGGGACACGCGCGCGAAATCGTTAGATCGCCGAGGCCTAAAAGGTCAAGGATGGCGATTATATTAACCGCATTGATTGATGATTGAAGCAATAATTTTCCCTTCCGATTCCGGGCTGCGTGTTTAAAAACCGGCATTAGCCCTACCCCCCCTGTTTCAGCCGAACATTATTAAGACATTAACATTGCATAATATCATTTTCGTAAAAATTAGTCAAGATTAATCTAAAATTTTTTAACATCCCAAGAGCGTATCGGCTCGCAAATTTTGCCTGGGGGAAAGCCCCGACTACCGGGTAACTTCCCAGAAACGGAGGTTGTAGCGGGCTACGGAGGGGAAATAGGCCGGGGTGTTGTAGGATATTTCGCGATATTGGTGTACCCGTGGCGGCTGCCGTCCCCGTCGGTGCGGCCGATGAATCCCCGCCTTTTTTCGATCAGCGAGCCGGTGTAATTCAAGTTGTCGCGGCCTTTTTGCCGGTCATTACCCATTGGAAAATCTGGGTTAAAATATAGTGGAGCTTTTCATCGCTTTCCTGCTGGGTTAAAACCTGGAGGGCGCGGCTGATGGTGATGCCGGATCTGAGCATGGCCGCAAGCCTGCGGGTGAACATCACCAGGGATTGAGGCTTGACCCGCTCCAATTGTTTCAACTGGTAAAGCAGGTCGAGTCGGTGTTTTTCTATTTTTAGAACTTTTAACTGGGCGGCTTGCAGGTTTTCCAGGGCGATGCTGAGGGAAGGGGCTTCTATGGTGGATGTTAACAGCCTTCCGCCCGAGGCCCGGGCCGAGTATTTATAAACCGGCATGCCGCCACCCCCCTGCCGTATAGAATAAAACTACTTTTAATTATAGCTGAAAATCCGATAGAAAAACAACCGGGAGGGCGGCTTTTAATTCTTCAGGCTTTTTAAGGCGCTCCAACCTTCCTCGGAGAGGATGAAACGCTTGATGCGGACTTGCATGTCGTTCTGCCAGACCACCGGGGGAGGCAGGAGGTCTTCATCGATTTCCTTCATCCCGTAAGTATCGAAAATTTCCCGTTCATTGGCATAGACATAACGGTCGCAGATCATTTCAAAAGCCAGCTTTTCCTTGTTCATGGTGTACCGGTCGGCAGGCAGGCGGCGGACTTTATTGATCACCGAATCGATGCGCTGCATTTCTTTTTTCATTTTGCGCTGGCTGGTGTTATAGCGGTTAAGCCGTTCGTAGGCTTCCCCCATGACCTGCTCCTTTTTTTTTGAAAAATTATCGGGGGGGGCGTACTTGAGCTGGTCCAGGGTGGCGATTTCTTTTCCGCTCAACGCCTGCCCCACCCTTTCGGGGTTGATGACATTGGCCTGGGGCAGCACGCAGGGATTGTAAGAGGAAACTATGTAGCGCTGGGCGGGAGTCAGCGCTTTAACCGCCAAACCGGCTAATTGCTCCAAGCGCAGCACTTTTTTATGGTAATCGACATCCATCCCGGCAATGGTATTGATATATTCCCGGCTGAGTTTTTCCGGGGCGATGGGGTTGGTTTCAAAAGACTTTCTCAAGGCTTTCATCTGCCGGGAGAGTGCCGAGTGTTTGCGGGAGAGGAGCAAGAAAGTTTTTTCGCGGTCGGCCCGGGCCGAAGCGGCTAACTGGAGCAGGGCTTTCTTTTGCTGCGGGGTGAGGTAGAGGGAGTTTAGCAGGTTCAAGCTCATGATTTCATTGGAGAGACGGTTCAGCTCCGCGCTTTCATACATCAGGCGGGTCCTGGAGGGGTAAATCTCCTGCTTGAATAGAAACAGCGCCGGCAAAACCGCCAGCAATATAATTATAACTTTACCGGTCCGGATCGGATTTTGGTTGAACTTCATTATGATTTCTCCGCTTTTGATCTTACCACAGCTTGGGGCTGCTTTTCAAGCGGGGCTTCGAAGCCCGGCTTACTTTTCCCCCAGGGCGTAAACCGAACCGTCATAGGAGCCGAAATACAGCGTCCCGGAGGAGGAGAGGGCGGGAGAAGAATAAATTTCGCCTTGGGTTTTATAACTCCAGAGGATTTGGCCGCCTTTTACCGCGTAGAGCCGTTTATCCAGGCAGCCCAGGTAGAGCCTGCCGCGGTTGTCCAGCAGCGGGGAGGACTGGAGGCGGTTGGGGAGGGCTAATTCCCAGAGCGGTTTGCCGCCCGATGAGAGGGCGTAAAGCCGGTTGTCGTCGGCGCCGAAATAAATTACTCCCGCGGGCGAAAGGGCGGGCGAGGACACGATGGGCTTAGCCGTAGCGAACTTCCAGCGCAGCTTTCCGGTTTTTTCGAGGGCGTAAAAATTTCCGTCTTCCCCCCCGAAATAAATCCCGGTCCGGTTCAGCGCCGGAGTCCCCACAATGCCTTGTTTCACGTGAAACTTCCAGAGCGGCTTGCCTTTTTGGGTGAAAGCGTAGAGATACCCGTCCCGGCTTGCGGCATATACCCGGCCCAGCTTCTCGTCCAGGGCGGGAGAGGAGAGGATCTCGTCGCCGGTCTTAAATTTCCAGAGCAGTTTGCCTTGGGGGCTTAAGGCGTAGAGGTAAAAATCCTCCCCCCCGAAAAAGATATCGCCCGCCCGGGAAACCGCCGGGGAAGACCCCAGATAATAGCCGGTCTTGAATTTCCAGCGCAGTTTGCCCTGAAAATCCAGGGCGTAAAAGAAACCGTCGTCGGAGCCGAAGTAAACCCCGTCCTTCCCCACAGCCGGGCTGGAGCTGACAAAAAAACCGGCCTTGAACTTCCAGCGCAATTTGCCCCCGGGAGTGAAGGCGTAAAAATACCCGTCGTCCGAACCGATATACACCGAACCCTCCGGCCCCAGGCAGGGGGAGGAAGAAATCTCGTGGCGGGTGGGAAAGCTCCAGAGCAGCCGGGGGCGGCTGGGGCCTGCGTTTACGGAATATCCGGTGCGCTCTTCGTCCCCCCGAAAGCAGCTCCAGCTTTCCGCGGCTTGCGCCGGAACCGAGAGCCAAACCGCCAGCAGCCAAAAGAGCAAAATCTTGCCTCTCATTTCCCCAGCACCGTCATTTCCCCCCGGGTGCCGCCGATAGCTATCCCCCCCGAAGTTAGGGGCAAGGGAGAGGCGTCGAGATACCCCCCCAACTGCCAACGCCGGAGCAGCTGGCCTTGCGGGCTTAAGGCGTAGAGAAAACCGTCCTGGGAGCCGAAAAAGCTTTGGCCCATTTTATCCACGCAGGGGGAAGAGAAAATCACCCCCCCGGTTCGGTATTTCCATTGCAGCCGCCCGTTTTGGTCGAGGGCGTAAAACCAGCCGTCCTGCCCCCCGAAAAGCAGCAGGTTGCGGTAAGCTGCGGGGGAGGAATAAATTTCCGCCCCGGTCTTGAACTTGAATTTCAATTTTCCTTGCGGGGTTAAGCCGTAAAAATAAGTGTCTTCCGAGCCGAAGAACACTTCGCCCCGGGCGTTGACCAGGGGGGAAACCGGGATATAGCGATCCGCCTTGAACTTCCATTGCAGCCGCCCTTTGGTGTCGAGGCAGTAGAGGAAACCGTCGTCGGAGCCGAAGTAAAGTTTGCCCTTATGGAGGGCCGGGCTGGAGATGATCCAGCTCCCCGTGCGGAATTTCCATTTCAGCCCGCCCTCCGGGGAAAGGCAGTAAAGGAAACCGTCGAAGCTGCCGAAATAGACTTCCCCGTAGAAACCGGCAACCGGCGAAGAAACCACCGCCCCCCCGGTTTTAAACTTCCATTTCAGGCGGCCTTGGGCGTCCAGGCAATAGAGAAAGCCGTCGTTGGAGCCGAAATAAATCCGCCTGCGGCACAGGGCCGGGGTGGAAAGCGTTTCGCCCCCGGTTTGGAATTTCCAGAGCGGTTTTAGTTGGGGCTGGAGCCGGAGGGCGTAGAGCAAACCGTCGGCCGAGCCCACCAGGATGGTGCGCTTATTCAATTCCACCGCCGAGCCGGTGATGTAGTGTCCGGTCTGGTAGCGGCCCCGAATTTCCAGCGATTCCGGGATTTTACCCCGGAACTGCCCGGAGTGATTGCGCTCCCCCCGAAAAAACCGCCAGCCCGCGTGGTGCATGAAAGGCACTTCCAGCCCCAGGATGAGCAGCAGGGCGATCCCCCCATAGACCAGGATTTTATAGCACAGGGCGGCCAGGGCCAGTTTTTTCAGCATTAAGATTTTTTCCTTCCCAGGCAGTAGAGGAAACCGTCCTCCGAGCCGATCAGGATTTTATCGAAGTAAGGGGCGGGCAGGGCGAAAATTTCCCCCCCGGTCCGGTATTTCCATAACATTTTTCCGTTTTGGTCAAAGCAATAGAGATGATGATCTTGGGAGCCGATCAGGATCTTGCCCTCGGCGTCGATCGCCGGGGAAGAAGAAAACGGCCCGCCCGCAGCTTTCCAGAGCAGCTTGCCCTCTAAGGAGAGGCAGTAGAGGAAGCCGTCTTCCGAACCCACCGCCACGCAATCCCGCCCCAGAGCGGGGCTGGAAGCCATCATCCCCCCGGTCTGGTATTTCCAGAGTAATTTACCGGCGGTATCCAGGCAATAAAGGAAACCGTCGTCCGAGCCGCAGTAGAGTTTGCCCTCCGCGGTGGCGGGAGAGGAAATCACCTCTCCCCCGGTTTTAAACTTCCAGAGGAGAGTTCCGTCGGCTTTGAGGCAGTAGATATGATGATCGCCGCTCCCGAACACGATGTTATCCCCCAGCAGGGCCGGGGAAGAAAAAACCGGTTTTTCGGTTTGATAACTCCAAAGCGGTTCTCCCCGGCCCGAGAGGGCGTGAAAGTTTCCGTCCTGGCAGCCGAAAAAGACCCGGCCCCGGGCTTCGGCCAGGGGGGAGGAAGTGATTTTGCCCCCGGTCTTAAATTTCCAGAGCAGTTGGCCCTGGGGGCTGAGGCAATACAAATTGCCGTCCTCCGATCCGAAATAAATATTCCCTTGGGAAACCGCGGGGGAAGAGATCACCGGCTCTTGGGTTTCGAACTTCCACGCCGGTTTCCCCTCCGGGGTCAGGCAGTATAAATGATGATCGTTGCTGCCGAAATAAATCCGCCCCCGGTCGTCAAAGGCCGGGGTGGAGTCGAGGTATCCCCCGGTCTTAAATTTCCAGAGCAGTTCTACCGATTTTGGGAAGCTGAACTCCAGCCGGGAAGTTTTTTGCGGGGAATGTTTAAACTGGCTCCAGGTTAAGCCGGAGATTTTTTCCAGCCCCTCTTTGGCGGCCCGGTAGTCGGGATTAAGCTCCAGGGCTTTTAAGAAATATTCCCGGGCCTTTACGTAATCCCGGCGGGCGAGAGCCGTTTCCCCTCGTCCGGCGGTGCATTCTTCGGATCGGGGATAGACTTTCACCCCCTCCTCGAACTGGGCTTGGGCTTCGATAACCCGCCTTTGGGCCAGCAAAGTTTCCCCCAGCCCGAAATAAGCGTCGTCGTAAAGCGGGTTGATTTTGATAATGCCCCGGAACCGGGTTTCAGCTTCGGATAATTTCCCCTGGGCCAGGGCCAGCCGCCCCAGGCCGAATCGGGCGTCCTCGAACTCGGGGTTGATCTGCAAAGCCGCGCTGAAAGCCTCCTGGGCTTTAAGGTAAGCTCTTTCATCCAGGTAGATTTTTCCGATGTAGTAATAAGCCCGGTAAAAATCGGGATCGATTTTCAAGGCTTGTTGGTAGTAATCCAGGGCTGCCTGGTGTTTTCCCTGGGCCAGCTTGACGTCCCCTATTCCCACCAGGGCGTAAACCGAACGGGAATCCAGTTTCAGAGCTTCCTGGTAAGCGTATTCGGCTTCCCGGCCATTCCCCTTTTCCAGCTCGACGTCCCCCAGCCCGATCCAGGGTTCGGGGGCTTGGGCGTTAAGTTCCCGGGCTTTCCGGTAGGCTTCACGGGCTTGCCCGGTTTGTTTATCTTCCAGGCAGGCGTCGCCTAAGCCCACCCAGGCGTGATAGTCCTGGGGATCAAGTTTAAGGATTTGCTGGTAAGTTTCTCGGGCTTGGGCGTAATCCCCCTCATCCATCAGGGAATCGGCCAGGGTGAAGAGGGCGGGCTTGGAATGGGGATTACTTTTGAGTACCTTTTTTAGGAGGTTTTGCGCATTCTCATATCCCTCCCGGCTTTCCAGCAGTTCGGCCTCCCGCACCCGGGCTTTTTCATAGCCGGGGTCGGCCTTTATGGCCTCCCGGTAAAGTTTTAAGGCTTCCTCGGGTTTGCCCTCCAGCAGCCGGACTTCTCCCAGGGCGGTGAGGCTGCGGGCCGAGCCGGGGCGCAAAGCCAGGGCTTGTTGCAGGTAAAAAGCGGCTTTTTCGGCTTTCTTTTCTTTAATATAAATTTCCCCGACTTTAAAGAGGGCGAACTCGTTTAAATCGTTGTATTCCAGGGATTTCAAGAAATGCTCCACGGCTTTTCGGTAGTTGCCGGTTTCGCAGTAATAGTTGGCGATGCCGTCCTGGGCGTCCTCGTATTCCGGGTTGACGGCCAGGGCCTTTTGGTAATATTTCAGGGCCTGGGGGTAATTTTTTTCCTGCCTTAAGTAATAATCTCCCAGACCGATGCAGGCGTCTTCCTCCCGCGGGTTTAACTCCAGGGCTTTTAGATAAGCCTCCTTAGCTTTGGGGTATTCCCCCAGGTTATAGAAAACATCTCCCAGATCGCACCAGACATTGTCGGCTTGGGGGTTTAGCTCCAGGGCTTTTGCCAGGTAGAGCCGGGCGTCTTTTAATGCCCCGCTTTCGTAATACAGGTTGCCCAGGCCGGTATAAGGCAGGGGGGAGTTGGGGTGAGCATTTCCGGCCCTCAGGTAATAGAGCCGGGCCTGCTTGAAATTTCTAAGCCTGAGTTCCAAATCTCCCAGCCCGATCAGCCCTTCCAGGGAGTCGGGGTTGATTTTTATCGCCTGACCAAAAGCCTCGCGCACTTCAGTCTCCGAAAAGTCGGCCTCCAGGCCGATCTGCCCTAAGAGGCGCCAGGCGGCTTCAGATTTAGGGTTGAGCTTGACGGCTTTTCGGGCTAAAGGCAAAGCCTGCTCGGCTTTTTGGGCTTGAAAGAGTTGCTTGGCGTTCCGGTAAACGCTCTCAAAATCCGAAGCTCGGGCTAAACCCAGCGTCAGCAGCAGCAGGATTAGAATCAGCTTACGCATACCGGCTCAGCCTCTTTAACGCCGCCGGATCCTGGGCTTGCAGCTCCAGCACTTCCCGCCAGCTTTTTTGGGCTTCCCGGATCCGCCCCAATTTTTCCAGCCAGTCTCCCCGGTAGAGTTTGAACAGACTCAAAAGTCCCGGGCGTTTAATGGTCTGGAATATCATGCAGAGGGGGAGTTTGCCCTCGAAGATCGCCAGGATGCCTTCCAGCTTCTCCAGCCCCTCTTGCGGGTGTTTGCGGTAACGGGGAATCCGGCGGAAGAATTCCCGCACCTGGTTGGAAACGTTCTGGGATTTGAAACCCCGGCGATAAAGTTTTTTATACTCCGGGTCGTGGAGCTTGATTTCCCGGCTGGTGAAAAGCCGGTCGAAATACAGCTCCCGGATCATCCAGCAATGCTCGCGAAACAGCATGGTCTTTAAGAAATGGGCTTCCTCCCAGTCGTCCATCAGTTTCAGGGCGATTTCCAACGCCTCGTCGGCCCGCTCCAGTCGGCCCAAGCGCAGGTTCAGCGCCCCCAGGGCCAGGTTCAAGTCCACATAGTCCCCGTAAAGCTCCAGCCCTTTAGCCAGGGCGGTTTCAATCAGAGCTACGGCCTGGGCGGTTTCCCCCGCCAGCAGGGCCAGCTCGGCCTTGACGAAATAAGGTTCGCCGTTCTTGACCTCCAGCTTGAAGCATTGCTCGGCGGCGGCTTGGGCCTGGTTTAAATATTCTTCCCGTTCTTGGCCGGTTTTTTCCTCGGTGGAGATCCCCCACAGCCAGGCGTCGGCCAGCACCATGTAAAAACGGTAGTCGCCGGGGGCGATTTGCAGGGCGGTTTGACACACCTCGCGGGCTAAACCGGTCTGGTAACTCATCAGCGCGCTTTCTCCCAGCAGATAGAGGATTTCCGGGTCTTGCGGGCAGGCTTGGGCGGCCTTTTGGTAAACCGCCGATGCGTCCTTTAAAAAACCCATCCGGTCGTAGATTTCACCCAGGGCCAGCAGCAGCTCCGGGTTTTCGGGCTCCGACTCCAGGGCCGATAAGACCAGGGGAAGGGCTTTGTCGGGTTTTTGTTTTTCCAGGTAATTTTCAATCCGGGTGAGAGTTTTTTTCAGCATCGGGCAAATTCTCCTTTGAGTTTACCATCCCTGTTCCATAAAGCGGAATCGGCAGGCGCAGCAGGAAGGGGAGGGCGAGCATAAAAAACAGCAGCCCGGGCAGGAAGATGCGGATTTCCAGTACAAACGCCATGCCCAGGGCGGCGGGATAAGCCAAGTGATAGTAATAAGCGTAAAACACCATCGAGCCCAGAACCACCGTGAGAAAGCGCAGGACGCAGGTGAGGAGGATTCCCCGGCAATCGTAAACCCAGGCCCAAAAAAGGGCGGGGAGGGTCTTCCAGGCGGCTCCGAGGCCGTGATTTTTTAATTCCTCCCGCAGCTCCCGGTTTTGGGGGTTGGAGAGTTTGGTCATGGGGAAAAACCCGGCCAGACCCACGATGAGATATTCCAGGGGGTTTTCCAACAGCACGACGGGATGGGGCAGGTCGATAAAAGCCCGGGGCAGGGTGAGCAGGGAAAAGAGCAGGCCGCACAGCATCCCCGGCCTTCCCCCCCGGCGGTAAGCGAAAAAGTAAATGGGCAGCGAGGCCGGAATCAGCATCCAGCGCCGGATGGGCAAAAAGGCGAAGAGCAGGGCCAGGGCCAGCGCCAGCCCCATCTCGGTGATCATGCGGGTATCTGTCCGGGGTTTCATAAGCAGATTATAGCAAAAAGGGAGGCTTTTGGCCTCCCTTTTAAACATGCAATGATAATAACTTAAGGATTGGTCTTTTGAATGTAGCCCTCTCCATCCATTACCCTTTGATAACCTTTAAAATCAACCAGCGTACCGGAATCAACTATGTTGCAATTCTGATCGTAAAGAAAAAATGCAATAATCGCCCCTCCGGTGAAGGAAGCGCTGCCGGAATTAAACAACCCGCTTACCATCCTGCTGGCGCCCCCGGCCTGCGCGACTTTTAAATCGAGCAAATATTGCTTTGGTTTCTGGTTGGTAAAGAAGTTATTATACAGAGCCCCGACTTGACAGCCGTAAATCACATTGGGATCGGAAAGCAGGGCTTGAGCTTTGTCGAATTCCTGGTTCAGGGCGGCTAATTTTTTTTGATCTACCTTGGGATTGGCATTCACTCTGATTTTAGTTTTCATGCATTCTTGGTTTAATTCGGAGATTGTTGAGTCGGGAGGGGGAAATTTATCGAACGAGCTGGTTATTTCCCCATTGAACTTCGAACCCAGTTGAGCGGTCAGGGCCGTTAAATCGAGATTTACATTAGCCTCCGTGACTTTAATATCCATTTTAAATAAATTGCCGATATTGGTGATTAAACTAACCGCATCGGTTATTCCGGTCAAGTCCAGGGCTTTTACCGATGGCTCCAATTCCTTATATTGGGCGTTGAGAGAATTCAGCATTGCGATGACATCTTGGTAGCCTTGATAAGAGGCATAAATGGGAGCAAAAGAGCCGCCGGTGTTGGTAATCAGCAGATGGATGCTTTGCCCGGGCGTTTTATTATTAAGTAACTTGGCTTTCACCCTTTGGGCGATTTTATTAACGATGCTTTGCGCGCTGTAATAAGCTTGAACTGCGGGAAAGAAAGAACCGCTATCCCCGCCGGGGTTGGGGTCTTGGGCCAGGGCCGGTTTTGGGAGCCCCAGGAGCGTTATGGCCAATATTGCGGTGATCCAAATTCTCTTCATGGCATAAAACCTCTTTTCCATAAATTTCCTTTTTGAACGAAAAGCCGGGGTCTATAAGCCTTTTTTCGCTCAAACCGTCAGGGTCGGTTCACAAACCGGCTTTGCTTCTCCCCCGGTCTCCCCGGCAATATCCAGGTAAGCCGCGCCCACGATGCAGAGTTTCAAGGGCCAGATTAACCAGATTAAACTAATGAACAGAGCGGCCCACCCTTGAGTGGGCACTACTCTATGCTTAAGCACCAGATCGACCAGTAGAAAAGAGAAATCGCAAATTGCAGTCAGTAGGAGTATCGCAAACCAACGAGGCAGGATCATTCTCCAGCTCTGAATCACGGCTTGGATCCAGGATAAACGGCGATCGGTTATCAGGTAGAGAGTGAACATCAGGTTGATTAATAAAAATATACCGAACAAACTTAGAACCGTCAAAACTACAGACTTATACGGCCAGGTCTCAGGGTAATGCATACCCACCCACCAGAAACTTCTGGCACTCGACAGTAGAGTGATCAGCAGGTAGCCCGCCAGGTCGCCCATATGGCGGAAGCCCGCGAACAGCTCGTCGAATCCCGGCTTTTTTCCCCGCAAGGCGGTCAAGGCCGCCAGGCTTAACCCGGCAATGAAAAATAGCTCCCAGCATTGAATGGGCAGGCGTTTTATCCAGCTATCTCCCATTGTTAGAGGAAAATAACGCTGGGACACCAGGAAAGGCAGAAAGCAGAGCGCTCCCCCCAGAAGAAAGAATCCCACATATAAGGAATAGGCTTTCCAACCGCTTACAATGTAGTTCGTGATTTTTTTCACTTGGTCTTCCTCCCACCCAATAGATTTAAGCTTGCTTCGGGAGAAATTCCCCCGCAGCCTCCCCGGTCATTTCCAAAAAGGCCGCGCCCACGATGCAGACTTTCAGCGGCTGGACCAGCATTTTCAGCAGGTTGGAGATCACCGTGACGGTCATCCCGCTCATATCCAGCCTTTGCAGTTTGAAACACCAGCCGGCCAGAAAGTAGGGAGCGAAACACAGGGCGAAAAGCAGCAAAAGAGTGAACCAGCGGGGGATGATCAGCCCCCAGCTTCGGCCCATAGCTTGCAGCCAGGATAAACGCTTATCGGTCAGCAGGTAGAGGGTGAACATCAGGCTGACGTAAAATAAAATAAAAACGCCGATGCCGGCCAGCAAGACCGCATTTTTGTCCGGCCAGCCCGGGGGATAATGGCGGCTTACCCATCGCAAGCTCTCGGGGTTGAGCAGGAAAAGCACTATCCAGTAGCCCGCCAGGTCGCCCAGATGGCGGAAGCCCGCGAAGAGCTCATCGCTTCCCGGCTTTCCTCCCCTCAGGACTTTCAGAGCCCCCAGGCTGAGCCCGGCGGTAATGAACAATTCCCAGTAGCGCAGGGGCATGAGCTGCACCCAGCCCTCCCCGCCCGCCAGGGGAAAATAATACTGGTAAACCAGGAACGGCAGGTAGCAGAGCAGCCCTCCCAGCAGAAACCAACCCCATGCAGCCGAAAAAGCCTTAAACCCCCGGGCGAGATAAGCGGAAATCCGGTTCATAGCTCCTCCCCAAAAGAAATTGCTAAGGGTTATTTCGCCTACCCCCCCCTCTTTCCCCTGCCGAAAAAAGGCTTTGGGCTTTTCGAGGCGAAATTTTCGTTAGGGGGTGAATTATGAGCAGCAATATCAAACTCCGGCCCGACTTTCGCATACTTTATTTCTCCGGCACCGGCAACACTCATTGGGTGGTGGAAAAGCTGAAACTGAACTTGAAAGACCGGGGTTTCCGGGTTTTCAACGCCGCTGTCGACGAGCTCCGGGCGCAAGGCCCCGAGCGGATGGCCGAAGCCTTAAAAAAGCTGGCCCAACCCGAAACCACCTTAATCCTGGCCTTTCCCGCCTACGCCTGCGACCTGCCGGCCCCGGTGCGGGAAATTCTGGAACTCCTCCCCCCCGTCCAGGACTGCAACCTGGCCGTCATCGCCACGGTTTACCGAACCTGTGGCGACGCCCACCGCCTGCCCGGCCGGGCCTTGGCCCCCAAGGGCTACCTGCCGATTCTGGAGGCCTATGTCAAGATGCCCAATAATCTCAAACTCCCCCGATTCGAGCAGTTCGAAATTTTAAACGGCGAGCAGTTGAAAAATTACCACCAGACCGCAGGCGTAAGGGTCAACGAGCTGGCAGCCGAACTGGCCGAGGGCTGGCGCGACGAGAACGGCCCTCATCTGGGCGAGCTGCTCTCTCAGCCCGCTTATCGTTTAAGCGACGCCCCCTTGAAAAAACTCTTCGCCGCCCGGATGTTCGCCGACGCCCGCTGCATCAAATGCACCCTCTGCGCCTCGGCCTGCCCGGTTGCCAACATCAGCTTCGCCGGGGGCTACCCGGAGTTCGGGGAGAATTGCTGCGGCTGCCTGCGCTGTTACAGTTTCTGCCCGGTTTCCGCCATCCAGATCAGCGAAGCCACCTTCGACCAGCAAACTTATCCCCGTTACCGGGGCTTCAACGGCTGGCATCCCGCGCGTTTAAGGGAAGTAACCAAAGGCGACCGCCCCGGCGTTTAAAAATTTGCTTTTTTCGGTTATAATTAATGCAGGGCGGGGAAAAGCCGTAACAAGGGGGAATAAAATGATAAACCAAGCCGGGAAGCAAGCCTTCACCTTGATTGAAATCCTGGTGGCCATAGTCATCATTGCGCTCTTGATCATTTATCTGGCGCCCCGTTTGATCAACCCCAAGGAAAGGGCCCAGGATGCAGCCGCGGCCGAAGCCGCCCACACCATTTACACCGATTACGTGCTGGATCAGATCCCCAAGTACGACCTCGCTCACCGCTTCGGGGCCAACTATGACAACAATTATCTGAACGGCAAGCTGGAAAACCTGCTGGAGAACATCCCCTACGACAACCGTTACGGGTACAAAAACCCCTGTTCGGGCAGCAAGGTGATCCTGGACTGGACTTCGGTGCCTTCCAGCCTGGCCCAGCCGGCGGTCTTCATCACCAACAACCCGATTTATTCTTACAAAAACCCGGGGGCGAAATCCACCCCGGTGCTGCTCCTGCGAGGCACGGTGGTGATCTATACCGCCAACTCCGATCCCAGAGTGGACGTGTATTATTACACCGCCAAAGGCTACCCCTCCAAGCTCTACCTGGGCAACCGCTAGGCGGAGGCAAATGTAAGTGCTGCCCTGCCGCTATAAATTTACCTGCCTGGATAAGACCGGCCGCAAAATCCACGGCGGTTTGGAAGCCGCCGACCGGGACAGCGCGCTTAAAATTCTGGCCGGCCGCAATTACCTGGTGACCGAATTGACCGATAGAGCCGACTCGCCCTGGGGACTTTTCTCCGATACCCGGGCCATGCAGGTTTTGGGGCTGATGGTGGCCTTGATCCTGACGCTGGTCTCAGCCCGGATTTATTTCCTGGGCCGTCAGAATCTCCGCACCTCGGCGGGGTTTTTTCTTTTGAGATCGGCCATCAACCTGGAAGACGCCGCCCAGGTCCGGATCTTGCTTAAAAAATACCCCCGAATCGTGGACTGCCGGGGAGAGGACGACTGGCGGCCCATTCATTACGCGGTTTTGTCCGGCAGCCGGGAAATCGCCGGGCTGCTGCTCCAGGCAGGCGCGCAAGTGAACGCCGGGAACAATTTCAAGCTAACCCCCCTGCATATGGCGATTTACCGGGAAGACCTGCCCATGGCGAGCTTTCTGCTCGATGAAAAGGCCGAAGTCAACGCGCCGGACAAGTTAGGCAATACTCCCCTGCATTACGCGGCCATGAAAGACTCGGCAGGGGCCGTCGAGCTGCTGATGAATCACGAGGCTAATCCGGGCTTGAAGAACGACGACGGCGAAACCCCCATAGCTGAAGCCCGGGCCAGGCGGGCCGACAGCCTGGTGGAGATGATGACGCGTTAGGGTTGCTTACTCCGCGCCGGGGCGATTTTAAAAGGGGCGGCAGGCTTGAGGCCAGAAATTCGGCGAGTTTTTGCAGCCCCCGGGCGTTCAGATCGGGATGCAGGGTCAGGTATGCAGGATTTCGACCGTAGCGCCCGGCCATCCTTGATTAATCACTTGAGCCTAGATTCCCCGCATCTTCAGCCCCCGGGCCAAGAGGGCCGGGTAATCGGCGCGCAGGTCGGGACGGGAAGGTTCCGGGTTGTAGCCATAAGTGCAGGAATCGCCCAGGCACATAACTTTTATTGTTCCGGCGGCTTTTTCACGATGTCTTATGCTTGGCTGCGTTGGAGAAAATTTCCTGCCGCTCATCGATTCCCCGCGCTAAGCTGCCAAACTCAATTTTCCCAAAAAGGCCTGTCCTCCCCGAGGGGACAGGCCGCAGGGGAGGGCGCCTCGTGTTTTCGAAATTTCTCCTTTTGAAGCTGGTTTGAATCTTTGAGATAATTTTGGCGCGGGGGAAAATCGCTTTAACCCGCTCTCCGATCCTATAGCCTGGGAACGTAGACGGCAATAACGCTCGAATCGGTGGTTCCTTCAGAGCAGGTGGCCACGCATCTTACTTCATATTCGTGATCTTCTCTGGCTCTTTTTTTAAGATACTCCCCGGAAAACTTGTTGGAGTCGGGATGATAAGAGGGGAGGCTTTCTCCATCCAGCTTAAGCTCTACCGACTTGATCAAATGCTGATCGTCGCGCACCATGAATTTGATGAGGAGATCTTCTTCGTTATTGCAGTCCAAGGCCTTGGCGGTAAGACTTATTACCTGAATGCACTTTCCCATTTTTGTCCTCCTTTAGTTATTTTTAGCGGCTTTATCCCACAGGGGAGAATCGGTTTTAGCCTGGGGAAGGGCGGTATTCCCTTTAACGAAATTCATCAGCGAGGCGATGTCCTGTTCCATGCCGAAAAACAGGTAATCCCTGAAGTGAGGGCCGTAAGCGATTTCCGGGTTAAGGGCGACGGCGGCGTAATAATTGGATAAGGTATTATCCATATCCCCCAACTTATAATAGGCTAAGGCGAGATTAAGGTAAAACAACGGATCTTCATTCCAAGATAAGGCATCTTGGAAATTAACGGTAGCTACTAAATATTTTCCCTTCAGGTAATTGAGGAGTCCCATGATGTTCATAAAATTAGCCCGGTAGAAGCGTTCTCCTAAAAAATTGTAACCGCATTTTTGGAAATATTGTTTGGCCGTGAAAAAACTTTCCTCCGCTTTCTGGTATAGTACTTCCCGATTTTTCCGGCCTTGATCAATCAGGCCTAGACAGGATAGTATTCGATAGTAATGAGCATCGATGCTATCGTTGTCTAATTTAATTGCGGTATCCAGCCTCTGAACCGCACCGGCATAGTTCCCCTCGCGGAACAATAAAATCCCCAAATCTGCATTGGCGTCCGGCATTTCCGGATATTCCCGCAAAATGCTCGACAGTTTGGCTTTTCTTTTAGCCGGATCCTCGGTGCAGCATGCCTCCAGATAGTCCGCCAGCAGCTGGGAATCGGCAGGGTTGGGGCTGTTCAACAAATTAAAGAAATATTGGATCCTTTTATCCCATGATACTTTTTTAAAATTTTCAAGCGAATCATGAAAGTCGGAATGTATCTTTCTTACAAGTTCTGCTTTATTCTTTTCTGCATCCTTGTTCAATTTGTATGATAGCAGCAGGGCTTGCTGTATATAATCCAAAGCGAATTGCGGGTTATGTTTTTCCTGGAAACATACGGCGATGTACCAATAAGCATCCAATTGTTTATAATCTATAAACTCATTTCTCTTGTTAGGGGAACAATATGGATACTCATAGACAAGCTCAGAAAATTGGCGTGGGGGGCGGTCTGATAGCACGAGAAATTTTGTTAAATTTTCGTAACTCATCTCCAAGTCATCCAATACGAAAGGAACTTCATCCCCTGATTTTCCTTGCGCTCTGCGCAGGTAGCCAATTCCGATCCAGTAATAAAAATCAGGATGTCTTTTTAATTCTTGCATTTCCCCTGACAATAGAGTTTTTTGGTAATAACCAAAAGCTTCATCATACTCCTGGCTAGAAGACAGCAGCAGACCTTTATAGAAATTTACTTCCGTGTCTAGTGGATATTCTTGGAGAATCGCATTTGAAATATTTTCAAATTTTTCTTTTTTTTCTCCGCGTTCTTTATTATCCGCGGGGAGGGCCAAAGTCCAATACATATAAATTTGCGCCAGGTCTTTCTCGCACCTGGTTTTTAAATCCCGATTGAGAGGCTGAGCAGAGCATTTTATCGCCTCATTTAAATAATCCACGGCTTTTTGCATATTTTCATTGAATCCGGTTTTAGAGTATTCCTGGGAAAAAGCGTAATCCAGGGAGATTTTGCCTAAATACCGGTTTGTCTGGGCCGGGGTGATTTCCGCTTTTGTGCCGGGATAATTTTTTATTTTAGACAAGATGTCTATGGCCTTGGAATAGTCTTGGATATGCCATTGACAGTAAGCCAGCCAGAATGACGGATCGGGCTGGAATTCCATTGCCGGATCCAAAGACTCGATCAAGGCTTTTTGGCCCGTTACTTTAGCCAAATCACTCCGGCAGGCGTATAATTTCTCCAATAAGATTTGCAGTTTTAGATAATCCGTAAAAGCGGTTTGATCTTCTCCTCGGGCCGGCCGAATTTCCGGAGTCAATTTATTTTGTTTAAAACAATATGCGGCATTCTTTATGTGAACAATCGCCGTCTCCAGTCGATTTTGTTGAATCAGACAATCCCCCAAGTACAATTCCGCCGGGTAAAATTCCGGGTCAAAATACAAGGAAGCCGCAAAATGTGTCCGGGCCTGGTCTAACAGATGCTCCACGGAAGACGACCTGGGCTGGTCGAAAGTCGATTTATTTTCCGCTTCCAGATATTGGAGATATTTCTTCTTACCCTCTATGAATTCCGTCAGGGAGTCGGGCGACCGGGTTTCCGAGTTTTGCTGAACGCAGAGAATACCGGCGATCCTTTTGGCTAATTCATCGCAGACGTCCGGCTGGGCGAGGGGAATGGAGGATGTCGAATAAGAAACGGTTGGCTCCTGCTTCTTTGTTTGAAAAGGATTGGGGGAGGATTTCCGGGGCCTTTGATTGACGGTTACCAAGGCGAAGACTTTTCCCCCTTCGGTATTGATGTCGATGAATACCTGGGTGGGGCGAAAAAGAGACCATTGCATAAACAGCGATTCAAAGGCTTTCACGGGGAGGTTGAATTCTCCAAAATCGGTTTTAAAAGCGATATCCTGAACTTGAAACTCGAAGGGAGAGATGACCGCTTTATCGGGAGAAAACAAAGGGTGTTCAGGGATCAGGAAAATGTCGGCATTTTTTTGCTCGGTTTTATTTTCCGGACGCAAAATGTCTTTCATGGTCAAATATTCGTTAAGAATCAGCGGCTTGAGGGACTCAATTTTCTGGGAAGAGAAATCTTTCTCGTCACATCTGACGGCGACAATTTCCAGGTTTTTAGCCCTTACCGCCACCTTGGCGAACGCCAGCACCAGGGTAATTACTAACAAGATAAACGCTACGGCGAGCCAGGTAGCCTTAATGGCTTCGCTTAAAGCCACCAGAGCCGAAGCTTTTTTTTTGGGGGGGGCAGGTTTTTCTTTTCCGGCGGGCTGGGTTTCCTCAGGTTTATTGGGATTATTTTCTGCGGCCATGACGATATGCTCCCCTCTTAGTTATAAATTCAAGCATAAATACATATTTTAACTCCGGTAAAACCGCGGTAAAAATGAAATTAGAAATTCCCTAGATGCCCCTAAATTAACCTTTAATTTATTTCTAAACCAAAAATAATTATCCTTCTGCTGGATAAATATTAAACTAATAATAAATATCAAATGATGCAAAGGAATATCGCACCGAAGAACCTTTCCCTCTTGCTAATTTTGCGGCTCTGCATAAATTATTCGGCTGCTTTCCGGTATTATGTGGAATGGTGGCGGTCGCCACTTTTAAGTGGCTCCTACTTAAGCCTCATATTCAGACCTCGAAAAAGCAATAAGCTTGATCGGCTTAAAGTTACTCCTTTTGAGGCAGCATAGCCGCTTACATTCTTTCGGGGAGGGAGATGCCCAGGATGCCGCAGCAGTTTTCCATCACTTGTTTCACCCCGGACAGCAGGAGCAGCCGGGCCTGAGTTACCGCCGGGGAAGCAGGCTCCGATGGGCCCAAATCGCCTTCGGAAACGCCGGGGTCGTTGTAGCCCAGCACCCGGGTGAAGCGGTAAAAATGATGCAGGTCGGAGGCCAGCTCGGTCAAATAATAAGCCAGGTGGTGAGGCGACAGGGTCTTAGCGCTATCGGCCAGCATCGAGGGGTAGCTTTCCAGTTTTTGGAGGATTTTTAAATCGTCTTCCCCGCTCAGTTTTTCAATCAAGGCGAAAGAGGGTTCCGCCTGCGCGATCCCCTGCTGGCCCGCCATGCGGAAAATGCTGCAAATCCGGGCGTGAGCGTACTGGATGTAATAGACCGGGTTTTCCAGGTTTTTCTTCACCGCCACTTCCAGGTCGAAGTCCAGGGTGGTGTTAAGGTTCTTGCTCAGAAAAATAAAGCGGGCGGCGTCCTTGCCCACCTCGTCCAGCAGTTCCTGGAGGGTGATCATCTCCCCGGTTCTCTTGGACATCCGCACCGGTTCCCCGGCTTTTTTCAAATTGACCATCTGGCCCAGCATGACTTTGAGCTGGTCGCCCCGGTAGCCCAGAGCCTCGAAAGCTGCGTGCATGCGGGGGACGTGGCCGCCGTGGTCGGCTCCCCAGAGGTTGATGATCCATTGAAACCCGCGCTGGAGCTTGTCCAGGTGGTAGGCGATGTCGTTCATGAAATAAGTGGGCTGGCCGTTGCTGCGGATCAAGACGCTGTCGCGGTTGTCGCCGTATTTAGTGGAAGCGAACCACAAGGCCCCTTCGCTTTGATAGGTGGCGGAATTTTTCTCCAGAATCGCCAGGGCTTCGGCAGCCTTGTTGTCCCGGTGGAGTTTGCGCTCGCTGAACCAGAGGTCGAAAGCCGCCCCGATATTGACCAGCGTACCTTTCAGCTGGGCGAGGATCTTCTCGTAGCCCAGTTCCCCCACGGTTTCAAGCTCCGCGTCGGGGGGGAGGGTTTTTGCGATCTCCTGGGCCAGTTCCTTAACATATCCCCCGTGGTAGCCGTCCTCGGGGAAGGGATAATCGGGCTCGTTGATCTGCTTAAAGCGGGCGTACACCGACTGCTTGAAGAGCTGCATCTGGTTGCCGCAGTCGTTGACATAAAATTCCGTTTCCACGTTGTAGCCCGCGGCTTTCAGCAAATTAGCCACGCTGTCGCCCACCGCGGCCCAGCGGCCGTGGCCCACGTGCAAGGGCCCCACCGGGTTGACGCTGACGAACTCCACCTGGGTTTTCAAGTTATGCCCCAGGCTGCACCTGCCGTAAGCTTCCTTTTGCTCCAGGATATCGAGCAACGCTTTGCCCAGCCCCTTCATCCCCAGGTTGAAGTTGAGGAAGCCCGGGCCCGCCAGCTCCACGCTTTCCAGGAAATCCGGCAGGGGGTCAAAGATGGGGAAAATCATTTCGGCGACTTTGCGGGGGGGCATTTTCAGGATCTTGGCCCCGGAAAGGCAAAAATTGCTGAAATAATCCCCGAAACCCAGGGCGGTGGGTTTTTCCACTTCCAGGGGAAGCGACAAAAATTCCGGGGGAAGCTTTTCCGCGGCCACCCATGAGGCCAGTTTTTCGCTAAAGAACCGTTTGATTTTTTCTTGATACATTATTGATTCTGCTGCTCCACTTTGATGCTTAAATTTAGTTTTTCGTCTTTGCGCCAGACGCCCAGCTCGAGGATCTGCCCGGGCCTGGCCGAGCCGACCAGGTTTTTCAAGTCGTCCTTGCTGTTGATGGGTTTGTCGCCCGCTTCGGTGATCACGTCTCCGGGCAGGATGCCCGCCTGAGCCGCGGGGCCCGAGGGGGTGACTTCGGTGATGTAAACTCCCACCTTGGGGGTCAAGCCTTTCAGGAGGGAGTAGTCGGCGGTGAGGGTAGCCCCGGAAATGCCGATCCAGGGCTTGGGAGTGCCGGGCCTGCTGCCTTCCAGCAGGGTATCGGCGGTTTTCAATGCCTGGTTGATGGGAATGGCGAAACTCAGCCCCTGGGCGTTGTCCTGGTACTTGCCCCCCAGGTAAACCAGGGTGTTGATCCCCACCACCTGGCCTTTGAGGTTGATCAGGGCCCCGCCCGAGGAACCGCGGTTGATGGCCGCGTCGGTCTGGATCAGGTCTTCGTATTTCATCCCCTGGGTGTTCAAGTCCCGCCCCAGAGCGCTCACGATGCCCTCGGTGACGGTGAAAGTAAACTTCAGGGGATTACCTATAGCGATAACGGTCTGGCCCAGCTGGAGGGCCGAGGAGTCGCCGAACTGGGGCACGGGGAGCCTGGATTTGCCGGGGTTGATCTTGATAATGGCCAGATCGCGCTCCGGGCTGATTTTCCAGATCTGGGCGTGATACTGGCGCTGGTTGCTGAGGGTAACCTTGATCTGCTCGGCTCCCCGGATGACGTGGGTATTGGTCAGGATATAGCCGTCCTTCCTCAAGATCACGCCCGAGCCGATGCCCGCCTCGGCGCCGCTCTTGTAGAGGGTGATGCTGACCACGCTGGGCATGGCTCGCTTGACGGCGGCGATCACCTGCTCCTCGGTTTGGGAGAAAAGCGGGGCCAGCAGCAGCAAGGCTAAAAGCCCCAGGATCCGGTAAGGTTTCTGCATTTTAATACCTTCTTTACGGCTGAAATATTTGCGTTTGATAGTTTATTTTTCGCTTCGGGGGGACGAAATCCCTTCCGGGCGCACCAGGCGGAACAAGACCAGCCCGAAGCCGGGATTGACTTCCAGGGTATAAACCCTTTCCAGGGTATGCTGTTTGCCGCCCGAGGCTCCGGTTTGGGCCAGCTGCTGCGAAACGGATTCCCCGGGAGCGCCCAGGTAAATCAGGTAGCCGTAGCGGCGCAAGTCGGGGCGGCTTTCCGGGCGCAGCCGGTATTTGACCAGCTGGGGGTCGACGGTCAGGGGAGTGAAGAACAGCGCCGAGCCGGATCCGCCCTCCAGCTTGGCGATAAAGTCGCGCTGCATTTCGGCGTTCATCCCGGTGGTGAGAGCGTCGACTTCCTTGGAGAGCATTTTTTTGCCCAAGAGCGGCCCCCAGGCCGAGCTGTAATAATGGGAGGAAGCGGAGACCGGAACCAGGCCGGGGTTCAAGAAGAACCAGGAGCAGAGCAGGTAGGCTAAAAACAGGGAAATCCAGCAATGGAGCCAGGGCGCACGGTTTTCGCTCCGGGCGGCGCCGGTTTTTTCCGCCCGCAAGAACCAAAGCAGGGAAAGCCCCCAAAACAGCAGACCCGCCATAAAAAGCAAAATCACCGTAAGCGCAAAACTTTCCGGGCCGGGGATCCGCAGCTCGGGGTTGCGGTAAAGCAGCCCCAGGAAAACTCCCCAGTATAAAACCCAGGCGGTAAGCATCAGATAAACTCCGGGGCAGGCGGCAAAATAGCCGCGCAAAGCCCGGTAAGCCCGGTAAAACCCGAAAATCCCCAACAGCCAGGCCGCGGGGGAGCCGGTCAATAAGCCCAGCCCCAGGCAAACACCGAAGCCCAGGGAGTAGCCCGGTTTTAAGAAGTTCTCGGAATAAAGCAGGCAGAGCAGCCCGGCGACGGGAAACACCAGCCCCGGCAATAGAGCAAGGGTCTGGGGGAAAAACCCCGCCCCGGCCAGGAACAGGGCCGGGAGTAAAAAGCCGGTAAGCGGCCCGGCGATTTTGCGCCCCGCCATAAAAAGCAGAAAGGTCAACAGCAAGCCGCAAGCCGGGAACAGCCATTGCTCCGCTCCGGCGGCTTTAAAGAGGGCCTGCGCCTGGTAAGAGAGCGGGGGGGTGATGCGGTTCAGAGTGAGGAAATCGTAAAGCTGGGCTTCCTCCAGGGCCAGGGAAGCGGTTTGAACCAGGGGGGAAGCCTGAAAGGCCCCGGGGGCTTTGCCCGCGAACAGAAAAATCCCGGCCCAGCCAAGCAGGAGCGGCAAAAGCAAGCCCGCCTGCCCCCAGGGGCTGATTTTCGCAGTAAAGGGATTTCTCATTACGGGTAATTTCGCGGTTCAACTTCCCAAATCCCCCGTGAAAGAAAGGGGAGAATGCAAAAACCGCCTTTTAAAGCGGTTTCCCTGATTTATCTTTTCAGCCTGGCCCGGGGGTTGGGGATTTTAAACTCGAACTGGAGCTGGCGTTTTTTCAGCTCTTCCCGGTTGAGGCGGCAGTAGCATTTTTCGCACAGGGAATAAATCAGCTTTTTGGCCTGCTCGGGGGTAGGGTTCTGGCATCGGGCCGGTTTCACCCGGCACGAGAGGCAGATTCTGGTTTCCGATTCGCTCATGGTTAACCCTATCTTAACTCTTGCGGGGCTAGGAGTCAAGGTGTTTCAGCCCTAAAAATCCGCTACTTTTTCGCTTTGGGAGTCAAAACCAGATGGCAGACCGCGGTTTGGCCGCAAGAGATCTCCGGCTTTAAACTCGGGAATATTGAGGATGGTGTCGCCCGGCTTAGGGCTGTGGCGTAATCTTACTGCCCGCTTGACGATATATGGTATCGCCGGGGTGGAGCAGGGTGCAATACACCGTGTAAGCGGCGGTATAACCTACCGCGTTTTGGGCGGTAGTGTAGCCGTACTGGCCGACGCTCCCGTTCCTAAAGGGACAGGACGGAATGTCGTTGACATAGCTCCCGGCCGGTAAATCGTCCAGCGAGTCGGGGTAGGCGCTGTTATGCCGGGCCGAATAAAATTCGCAAGCCTTAGCCAGGTTCGACAGGTTGTTCAAACATTGCTTGTCCTTGGCGGAGTTGCGGGTTTGGGCGAACATCCCAAACACCCCGAAAGACAGCACGATAATCAAAGTGGAAGCCACCATGATCTCCATTATAGTTACACCGCGTTTTTTAGACATAGTATTGCCCTCCCTAAAAAGCCTACTAATCTATAATTATATTTTAGCAAGCCAAAGCAACAAAAACAAGCCGAAATTTCGCCGGGGAAAAAGTTTATGTTATAATTATTCTTAGTTAAAATGGAGGTATGAATAATGAAAAAAATCGCTTTAACCGGCTTGATCCTGGCGGGTCTGCTCTTCACCGGCTGCCCGCAAAAGACCCGGGCCACGGCCCCCACTATGCCCATTCCAGCCTCGCAGGCCCCACAGGGGCAGGCAACCACCCAAACCCAGGCAACGCCTGCTCAGGCCCAGTCGACGGAGACCAAAGCAGAGGCTCTGGCCCGGGTCCAGGCGAATTGGAAAAAACAATTTCCCGGCCTGCCGATGCCCGGTTCTCCCGAGGCCAAATCGGCGGCCAAGGCGCGCAAAGGCGGCCCGGACATGGTAATGCCCGGATTCGAAAAACAGCAAAAAGCCTTAAAGGCCGTGGAAATGCCCCGGCAGGCTCTGCCGGGTTTTCAAAGGGTAATGGTTTCAAACGGCCTGGCTAATTTCGCCAAAGCCGACAAGCAGTTCACCCGCAACGAAGAATGGCAAGGGCCCCAAGGCAAGCTCTGGATAACTTACACTCCTTATCCCACCCAGTCGGAAGCCCAAAAAGCCTTCCAGACCAGATCCGCCCAAATCCGGCGTTTTAACGCCGCCAACCTGGCTCCCCGCAAAGGCGGGCCCAAAAAACTGGAAGTAACCATCCTGCTGAGGGGCCGGACCTTGATCACCCTGGCCTCCCAAAACCCCAAGCTGCTGCAGGAAGCCGCCGCCAAGCTGCCGGCGGGAACCGGAAAATAAAAACCGGCGGGTTTGAAAACCAAACCTGCCGGTTATATAAACTTTTGCCGCGGGGCCAACCTACGGACTGAGCCGTTGCCACAAGTCGGTGTTGTTGGCTTGCTGGGTGGCCGCCCACGCCGGGTCCAGGTAAGGCAGAAGGGCGGGGCCGGAAACGCCGTTATCCAGTATCGTGTCGATCACCCTGCTGTAATTAAAGTCGCAGTCGTCAAAAGTAATATACCACATGATGGTCATTGGGTAGGGTGGCGACGGGGGTTCCACATACGCAAAAGCTCCCCCTCCTCCGGCCATAATCCAGCTATCTAAAAGCCCTTGGTCGGCACAAAAGCCGTAAGGGGAATTATAGATGCTGCCGAGACCGTATTCCGTATTAAAATCGGCGAAGAATTGATCCCTTTGCGCCTCGGTGTCGCCCATTAAATTAATCATGGCCTGGTCGAGGATAGCCGTAGTACCGGCGGCTTGCGCAAGGCTGTAGAGCTGCTGCCAGCGGCCGAAGCTGGCGTTGGCGGTGTCTTTAACAAATGGCACATAGTATTCACCGCGCAAAGTTGAATAAGCTAGTGCGCCGTAAACCGGAAGACCGCCGGAGCTCAATGTCACCCCGTTGGCGCTGTATAACATATCATCCCAGCGGGAGTCCCTATATTCCCCCGCAGTGGTGGTGGTTTCTATGGTAGAAGTGGGCTCGCCGGTGGTGGTGACGGGCACGCTGGTAGTGGTGAGTTCGGTGGTGGTGGTGGACTCGGTGGTGGTGGTTTCTATGCTGGTAGTGGTGGAGGAGGTGGTGGCCATCGCCAGCAGGGTGGGATTATTGACCAAAGAGCCGATGCCGAGACAAGCGGTTTTTCCGGGATGATAGAGGGAACAGAACACCGTGTAGGTAGTGGTGTAGCCCACCGGGTTCCGGTTGGTTTGATAGCCGTACTGGCCGCTGCTCCCGCTTCCAAAGGGGCAAACCGGCAGCGAGCCGACATAGTTGGCGGCCACTAAATCGTCCAACGAGTCGGGGTAGGCGCTGTTATGCCGGGCCGAATAAAATTCGCAAGCCTTGGCCAGCAGAGACAGGTTATTCAGGCATTGCTTTTCCTTGGAAGCGTTGCGGGTTTTGGCGAACATCCCGAACACCCCGAAAGACAGCACGATGACCAGGGTAGAAGCCACCATGATCTCCATTATGGTTACGCCGCGTTTTTTATGCATCTGCTTCATCATCTCCTAAAAGGCCGATTGCTCATATTATTACAATTATATTTTATCCAATTTTCGGGAAAAAAGCAAACCGGGGGCTTTTTGGGCTTCCCGGCTCAGGCTTGGTCGGGCTTCAGCCCGGCCAGGCGTTTGAGGAAGCTTTTAGGAGGTTCTCCCGAGCGGTTTTTTATAAGCGATTACCCGGTCGTTGCGGGTCGCCTTGGCCAGCAGGAGCAGCAGTTCCTGACCCAGCTTTTCCTTGAGCTTGGGGTCGAGCTTTTCCTTGGCGGCCAGCAAGGTGCGGGCTGCATCAGAGAGAGTGGCGGAGCTGATTTCCCCCTCCAGCTCGGACAACGCCAGCAGGCCGGTTTTCACGACCAGCGGCAGGATTTCGGGGTCGGCGGCCCCGTCAATGGCCAGTTCGTGAATGAAGCTGTCCATCGCCTGGGGAATGGGCTGATCCTCGACTTTTTCCGGGCGGTTTGCTCCGGGCTGGAACCAGGGCTTCCCGGAAACCAGGGCGATCCGGTTCAGGGAGCCGATCGCCTTGACCGCCGCGCGGCAGTTGCGGCTTCTCTCCAGCGGGGTGAGCGAGGAATCGGCCTGGAAGTCTTTAATCCGGCTTTGGGCCAGCTCGATGTCGTTGTCCAACCCGGCGGCGTCTTCCAGGGCTTCCCCGGCCAGGCGGGCGATTTCGCTCATCCGGGGGGGTTTCAGTACGGCGTCGTCCAAACGCGCGCTCTGCCCGCGCACCGCTCCGGGGGCGTATGAGGTCATAAACTCGCTCCAGCCGGTGTCTTTGTCGAAAGCCAGGTCGCGGTAACGGGTCTGCCGGTAAATCCGGGGGCTGGAGGCGGTGGTGATCCCCATTCCGTTGGCGTTCTTGTTGAAAGCGGGGTCGTCCTCCCACTTGGAATGTTCCACGACCACTTTATCCAGCGCGGTTTGCAGGTTTTTAGCGGCGGTTTTCACTTTGGGGTCTTTGATTTGCTTATCTTCGGCGATGGAGCGGGCCAGCTCGTAAAAATCCGAAGCGTAAAACGAAACCGCGGTGTCGTCGTAGAAGTTGGGGCGGCTTTTCACTTCCAGCAGGTCTTTCAATCTTTCTTTCGATTCCGGGCCGGCCTGGACCGCCTTTTCAAAAGCCACCACGGCTTTTTTCAGTTCGGGGACTTGCTTCAAATCCACCAGAGAACTGGTGGCCATCGGCTTGCGTATGCCTTTTGCTGTGGAGTTAACTTGGGAAATGCGCTGCGCCATCTGCTCGGGGTCTAAACCCGCGGCCTCTTTATCGCCCAGGATGTCGCCGATGCGCCAGTAGGTGGGGTAAAGCACGGCCTGGGAATCCACCAGCATGGCGGCCGAATCCTTCAACTCGTAAGCCAGCTCGGCGGTGCCCACCAGGCAGGAGCGGAGATCCAGCACCACCTGGTCTTTATCCACCCCGGCTGATTCTTCGGCTCCGTTAATGGCTCCGGCAAATTCGGGCACGCTCATCAGCTCGTGCTTTTCGGCCTTGGCTTCTTTGCCGTGGTCGGCTAAGAGGCCGGTCATTCCCGCGCCGTGGCCCTGCACCATGATCAGATAATGTTCGGCCGGGTATTTTTTCATCCCCCAACTGAGGAAATCTTGCAAAACTGCCGGATCCGAAGCGTTGACCTGCCCGAAATGCTTGACTTCCGGGGAGATGATTCGGTTCGGGGCATCGGATTTCTCCAGCTTGTAGCGGGTAGCGCCTGCTTTGCCCCCATGCTCGCGGATGGTGAGGTACTCTTCTCCCCGGTCGATCTGGGCCAGCAGGTTCATATCCTTGGAGGAGCCGATGCTTTCCAGCTCGAGGAGTTTTTTGACGCGGATCTCTTCCATCCGGTCGCCCGCCGAAGCGTAGTAGAAAACCGTCCAGTTGGGGAGCCGGGAGCGGTCGGCTTGGCTCTTCATTCCGGAGAGGATTTGCTGCCATTTTTCGGCGCTTTTCTGTTCTTCCAGGTCGCGATAGGCTTCCAGGCCTTCCAGTTTTCCGGCCAGTTCCAGGTTGAGCCGTTTTAGTTCCCGGTTTTTCACTTCAGAATCGGGCCGGGCGTTCCAGGCCTTGATTTGATTCCTAAGCTCGGAGCTTTCCTTGCGCATACGCCATTTGCCCGCGAGGGATTCTTCCGGGGTTTGGGCGGAAAAATCGGGCTTGGGCTTTAAAGCGTTTTCCCGCGACTGCCCGGCCCTTTGCGCCGTTGCCTGGAGAATATTCTCCCATTGCTTTTGAGGGGAGGTTTTCTTTTTAGCGGCCTCGATTTTTTTGATCATATTCGCTCCTGTTTTTTTTGGAGGGCGGGCAGGTTTATTGTTCCGGGTCGCCGATGGCTTTCAGCGCACTATCTCGCAGTATAGCTCGTATCGCTCCGGTCTCTATTCGGGCTGTAATAATAAGCTATCAAACCGGCAGCCAGCATAGGGATGCCGACTATTGCCAAAGCGGTACCCAGCGCCAATTCCGGCGGCACGGAACCGGCATGAGCGGCGACAGTAGCGTTGCCGGTATCGCGCATCATACCGAAAGAGCAAAAAGCGCCGGTTTGGGAAGCGGCTGCTCCGGAACTGGACATGGAACTGCTGGAGGCGGCCGAGGCGGCTCCGGCGCTTGCCAGAGTAGCCAGCGCTCCCGCTCCTGCGGCTCCGAGCAGGGCTTTGGGGTGTTTCAATTTATGGAGACCGGCTTTAAGGCTGCCGTCCTTGATTTTTTTTGCGAGGTTCTTGGGATTGATTTTTCCCGCCAGCTTGCGGGCGGCTTTGGCGATGCCTTTACGGTGCTTTACCAGGGCCGAACCTCCGACCAGGGAGGCTCCCCCCGCGTAGAGGGCGGTTCCGGCGGCTCCCCCGGTGCCGATGATCAAGCCCGCGTATAAAGCGGTAATACCCGCCGCTTCAGCCAGCTCGTACTTGCCGGGTTTTTCGCCCCGGGCCAGTTTTTGGTATCCCTCGGGCACCATCATGATCCCGATTTCCTTGGCGTTGCGGGCGATGGTTTTAGCCCCGGCGACGAAAGCGTCCCGGCGGGTGCGGGCTTTTTTGGCCGCTTTCGGGGTTTGCGGTTTTTCGGTTTCGATCTCCCGGCTGAAATCCGCTCGGGGGTTCAGGCCGTTGATATTGATGTCGGACATTTCTGTTCCTCCTTAGTTGACTTTATTTGATTATAACAAAAAAAACCGCCCCAAATATTGCCGAATTGTTAACAAAAAACGCCCGAAGATGGAAAATTGCATAAAAAAATTCGGAAGCGGCCGGGGCGGCTGCGGGCGGCCCAAAAAAATCCCCGGTTAAGCCGGGGATTTGGTGAACTGGATGACATGCTTTTTAAACTTCCGGGTCGCCGATGGACTCGTAACCGCCGGTATAATGCCGCTTATCTTCCCGGGGCTTTTCGGCGGCTTGGGGTTCGCGGCTGGAATCCCGCTCCAGCCGGTAGAAGTCCCGCAGCTCTTCCAGGCTGCCGACCTTGGTGGGTTTCACCGGCCCCCGGTCGAACCCGCCTTGGGTTCCGCCCAGATCGGGGGAGAGATAGCGGAATTCTTTCATATCATAGCCCTCCTCGTTCCACACCGGCATCTTGGGCTGGAAGAACACCGTCTGCTTTTTCTCCAGCAGCTTTCCGGCCCGGGAAAAGCCGATCTCCTCCAGCTTGCCCGGTTCGGTTTCGGCATAAGGCTCGTAAAAAGCCTGGGTTTCGTGGCCCGGCCCCCGGCGGCACCAGTTCTCCTGCGCCTTGTCCCAGGTTTGCAGGATCTCTTTCCCCGAGGGGATTTCCGCCTGGGCGGTTGCGGGTTTGCCCAGCCAGGTGCGGGCTTGGGCGATAAAAGAGTTGAGGTTGCCGGCGGTGAAATCGGGCAGCTCGGCGGCTTGCCAGCCGAAACGCTCGACGGTCTTTTTCGGGTAGCCGTCCTTGCCCGGAGCGCAATTTTGCATGGTGCGGCTAAAGGCCTTGAAAGTTACCTGCTTACCCTCCCGCATCAGGGATACCGCTTTATCGAAGCCGATTTTCTTCAGCTTTTCCTTGCCCTGGGAGTCGGTCTGGAGCAGGAAGGGGAAATAAGCCATCCGGCCTTCCCGGGGTTTGGCGGAGGCTACGGCGGAAAGCTCGGAGCCCAAAGCCCCGGCGTAAAAATCCCGCAAATCGTTGAAATTTTCGATTTTTTGGGAAGAGAATTTCTGGGTCTTTAACGCGCCCACCCAGTCGCCGTCTCTTTTCCATTGGGCGGCGACGAAATTGAAGGGTTTTCCTTGGCTTAAAGCCTGGAAAGCTTGGTAGAAACTGAGTTTTTTGCCGCGCAGACCGGTTTCCCGGGGCAGGTAGGCGGTTTCACTCCGGGGGGCGATCAGCCGGTCTTTGGGGGGACAGAAGTTGTCGTTCATCCATCTCATATTGTCCGGGCCCTGGGGCTGGAGGGTCAAGTCCTGGATCCAGTCCATGATATCGAGAGCCTGCTCGCCTATAACCGGCATCATGGCTTCCCGGTCGATCTGGATAGACGGTTTTTTTTCGGCTTCGGCGGCTTTCTTGGGATGCAGCTTTGTGAGAATCGCTTCATCGCTCATTAGTATCGCCGGGCCGGGCATCTGGGTAGCCCGAAAAGCCGCTATGTCGGTTTGATTTTTTATAAATTCGGCCACTTGCTTAACCCCGGATTTAATCTTTTGCGTTCTCCCCTTTTGGGCGGCGGAGGCCTCCCCGGAGATTTTGCTGAGTTCAATGGGGATTTGGGGTTTGGCTTTTTTGGCCTTGGGGGTCTTGGCTATATTTATCCCTTTGGTTTCCCTTACCTTGATTTCGCCGCTTTGGCCGGTGATTCTTTCCATTTTATCGTCCCTCCTTATTCATTCCCGCACGCCCAAAGGGGCGGGGGGTGCTTGCTTGAAATGACCGGTTTTATACTTCCGGGTCGCCCACCGACCGGTAGCCCTTGGAGTACCAGGAGTCCAGGTCGCCCGCTTGCCACTTCACGGCCCGGCGTTCGATCCGGTAAAATTCGCGCAGTTCGTTCATATTGCTGACTTTGGCGGCCTTGACCCCCAGGTAAGTATTATGAGGATCGCCCGACTCGCCCAGCTTGCGGTATTCCAAAGTTTCCTCGGCTCCTTCGTAAATGCCGTCGTAGCAATTAACCGCCTGCATGGGCTGAATCTCGACCGGCTGGTTTTGACTCAAACGCTTTTGGGTTTCGGCATAGGAAATTTGTTGGCCGCCCAGATAAGGCCGGTAAACGATTTTGCCTTCCTCGACGGGCTGCTCGAGCGTTCTTTTTAATTGTTCCAGAACGACTTCCGAGTCGGGAAGGCATTCTCCGCCCAGTTCCCGCTTATTCAGAGTCCGGTTGGCGAAACCGACGAAAGCGGTCAGGTTGCTGAGGGGAACCGTGCCGCAAAAGGAAGAACCGTCTTGGCTTTTGGCAGCTCCCGCGCGGCGCTCTTGGAAATCTACGGTTTTGCCGTTTTTAAGCCGCTTAAAAGCCTGCTCATAAGTGAGGCTTTTGCCGTTTTCTCCGGGGAGGAAGGGGCGGTACTCGAATTTTTCCATAAGACTTTGAGCCGAAACATCGCGCAGCTGATTCAAATTCTGGAGCCTAAACTCGGTATGGTAGCTATCCGCCGGCCTTAAATACCAGCTCTTACAAAAGTCGTCCCCGTAATTTTCCATTCTTCTCATCAGCACCATTCGGCCTTTTTCCAGCTTATTGACCGCTTCCAGATAGCTGATTTGCCGCTTTTGCCCTTCGGATTCGACGAAAGGCAGGTAACCGCCGTGGAGTAAATCGTTGCGAAAGACGCCCATGATATCCAGCCCTTCTTCCCGGGATACCGGGGCCTGGGCTTGGGGGTCAACCGGCCCCAGCAGGGCGGTTTTCACTTTCCCCAGGCGGGCTTTGATTCCGGATTTCAAGTTGCGGGCCTCCCCGGAAAGGATAGTCTTTTCCGCCGGGGTTTTAACTGAAGTCTTTTTAGTCTTGGGAGCCTGAGCGAGTTTTTCGTTCTTGGTTTCCCTGACCTTGATTTCGCCGCTTTTGCCGGTGATTCTATCCATTTTTATCGTCACTCCTTATTTCCAGCCGTTTTTCCGATTTTTAATGCCAGGTGATATCCTCTCCGGTATCGGGATCGACCGAGGGATACATTTTTTCATACTTTTCCATTTTCCTGCGGAAATAGCTGTAAGCCGAATTTTCCAAGTTTTCCCCGGCTTCCTGCCGGAACTCGTGAAGCTGCTCGGGGCTTTCCACTTCGCAGTTGGGCCCCAGGTCTTCTTTTCCGCGGTCGAACAGCAGGTTGCATCCGGGCACCATCCGGCCCATCACGAAATTAACCGGCCGCCCTTGCATGATCCGCTCTCCGGCTTCGGAGAAACTCACCTGCTTGCGTTTGGTTTTGCCCAGCAACGCTCTGGCCACGCGGTTGGTGCGCTCTTGCTCCACGAAAGGCCGGTAAATATATTGGTTTCTAAAGGCGTCATACTCTTCGAGCCGTTCCAGGGCTTTGAGGTCTTTTTTGATCCGCTCGGCGTCTTTTTCGGCTTGCCCGGAAAGGCTGACCTGGTCCGCCGGGGTTGGCCTCACAGGCTTTGAGGTTTTTAAAATCCCGGAGTTTTTCACTCTTGCCGTCTCTCACCCGGGTTTGGGGGCTTATGTTTGCGATTTTCATGCCGACGCTCCTCTGCTGATTTCAAACTTTATTTCGGGTCGATATATTTGCCGGTCTTGGTGTCGATGGCCCGGCCGTCGTTGGTATGTACCACCGCGGGCACGACTCCCGGGCGGATCTTGCCCGCGGCCTCCAACTTGTTCATTTGGGTGAACAGGTAGCGGCGGGAAGCGGCGTAAAGCCGGTCGGGAAGTTCGAGGACGAAACCGTGCAATTGCTGAACGTTCTTGATGACCCGGTCTTCTTCCAGCGGGGTTTTTCCTATGCCCGGCTCGATTACCCGGCTGGCGAACTGGGTGGTTTTTCGCTTCATCCGGAAAGTTACCGGCTCCCCTGCGCCGATTTTCTTTTCCGCCTCGGAAAAACTGATTTTGGCGAACTTGGTTTTACCCAGCAGGGCTTTAGCTACCCGGTTGGTGCGGGGAACTTCCGCGTAAGGCCGGTAGTAATAACGGTTGCCCCAAATATCGGAATCTTCGGCGCTTTTCAGGAAAGATATGTCGTACTTTAGTGTTTGGTGGATTTCTTCACCAAGTACCACCGTGTCCGCCGGGGGGTTTCCCGCGGTCTTTTTAGTCCGGGGGGTTTTGGTCAACTTTTCCCCCTTGGTTTCCCTGATCTTGGTCTCGTTGAGTTTTGCTCCGATTTTCATGGTTTGTCCCTCCTTATTTATGCGGCCAAGGCCGCGGTTTTATCAACTAATGCGGTTTGGGCCGGTTTTCGGCGGCTTTGCGCATAATCCGTTCTTCGGCGGCGTAGGGGTTAACGCCCGCGATGTAGCAGTCGCCCAGCTCCAGGAGAGCGGCTTTGACCTTCTTGGCCCCGCTCTTCAACTTAGCCTTTACTCCGGCCTTGATTCCGCCGTTATGGATATTGGGTTCCAGGGGGTTAATGTTCATCATGACTTTGCGAACCTCCGTTATTTTTTAAAATCCGGCTTTCCGCCTAATACAGGCGTTGGATCCGGCTTTCCTCGATCCGGTAATAATCTTTTAATTCCCGGTAATTTCTGATCTTGCTGGGAGCAAGAGCGATGCCGGCATCGCCGGAGCCCCCGGAGCCTTCTTTGCGGGCCGAGCCGCGGTGAAAAGTGCCGCCTTCCTGCAGTTCGTCTTGAATCATGGACTGAAAATACACCGGTTTTTCTTCCTCCAGGCGTTTTCCCGCCGCCTCGAAACCGATGGGTTTTAATTTCCCCTTGACTTTTTCCAGGGGCTGCTGGATCCGCTGTCCCTCGCGGGCGGAGCGGCTTTGGGCCTGCCAGAAGTCGAGGATGGCTTTGCCTTCGCGGGCGGGGGGATCGATCACCGCCGAGGGGAGGACTAATTGGTTGACCATGTCCATCATTTCCCCGAACTGGGAGAGGTTCCTCACCGTGCGCCAGCCTTCATTGGGCCAGGGGATATAGCTTTCTCTCACCCATTCGGCGCAGGCCCGAAAGTGAACCGGCTCGCCCTTTTCCATCATTTCCAGGGCTTTTAAGTAACTGACTTGCTCCATCCTGGCCGGGGTAACTTTGGTTTTCCCCAGGATTTTTTTGGCGATCGGATTCGTCCGGGGGGTCTCCGTCCGGGGAATATCCTGGTAGGGCAGGTAGCTTTTTCTTCTTACATCCACCAGTGGAGAGTGAAACAGATGCCGGAGCCTGGCCGTTTGGCGCAAGGCCACGGTGCGGCGACCGGCGGATTCCGGTTTCAGACAGGCTTTGGCGGCGGGAGACAGAGTCCCGCTTTCGGCGGGTTCGGAATTGAACGCTCCGGTTTCCCCGGCGGTTTGCTCGGGGGCGAATTTGCGGGTCAACCCTGGCGAGGTTATGCCCGAGGCGATTTTTGAGATAAAGTCGATCGTCATCTTATTATCGCTCCTGTTTTATTCCCAGCCCTTCCAGTTGGAATTTCCCCTGGGGGGCTTGGGGATATAGACATTTTCGCTTAAAAAGAACTCTTCCAGGTCGTTGAGATCCTTGATGCGTTCGGGCTTAAGGGCCAGGCCCTCTCCCCCGTCCCGGCCTTCGGGGTGGGATCTTCCGTCCTGAAACATCATGAAATCGTCGAAACGCATGGGCTGGAGATAAACCGGCTGGCCCTGAGCCAGCTTTTCTTCAAAAGTCCGGTAGTCGATTTTTTTCAGCTTGCCGTTTTTCTCTTCCAGGGGCTGGTAGAAGCGGCTGCCCGGCTGGTGGTCGCCCTGGCGGTCTATCGCGTATTTGGTGAGGATCGCCCGGGCGGCGGGAGTTTGAGTCCACCTCCCGGCGGGGAAGGGGCTGACCTGGTCGGTAAGCTGTTTTAAGTCGGCAAAGCTCTTCATTTCCCAGGCTCTCCCGTCCTTGACCGGGCGGTAAACCGTGGTGTAGGAGGCGGCGAAGCCCGCGTGGCCCAGGTCGCTTTTATAGGGCTGAAAAATCACGGGTTGATTTTGCTCCAGCAAGTCGGCGGCTTCCTTGAAGCCGACCGGCGCCAGCCTGGTTTCTCCCCGCAGTTTTCTGGCGAAAAAATTAGTCCGGGGCTGCTCCACGAAAGGGATATAGCTGCCTTTTTTCCAGTTGGCCCGCAAGTGATGGCGCAATTCCCCCATCATGGCCAGGGCTTCTTTTCGGGTGGGGGCTTCCTCCCGGGTATCGGGGGTTTTGGGAGTGATTTCCCGGGCGAAAAAGGCCCGCTTACAGCTCCCCAAGCCTGCGGCGATACGGTTTACGGACAAATTCATATAATCCTCCAAGCGAAATTGAGTCAAGTTTATTTTACCATTAATTAGAGTTAACAGAAGTTACAAAAATGTTAACATTTGGCGGGAAAAACCGCGTTTTTTTTAAGCGGAAATCATATATGAAAATTCATGCCTAAACCCGAAAAAAGCGGCAAATCTATGAATGGTCGCCAAACCTTAGCGTTTTAACCACCTTATACTATCCAACTTATTAGTTGCTTTTCATAAATACTCTTGACAACATGAGTAATAATCATTATAATATGACCATAAAGAATTATTTATGAGTTTTTAGGTTTCCTGCCCGAACCCGGGAAGCGGGGCTTCCGCCCGGAGGCTCCGCTTCCCCCCCAACCGACGGTATCAGGGGCGGGAATCATTATAAATCACGACCTGAGAGGGGATTTTCATGTTTAAACAATGGCTTAAATCTGCAATGGCCCGGCTGTTCCCTCTGGCTTACGCCAAAACCCTGGAGAGCCTCTTAAAGGCCCGCAATCAAGAGCTGGCGCAAACCCGCTTTTTGCTGGAGCTGCAAGAAACCTCCGCCGCCAACTGGAAGTGGCTGCTGGACCGGCATTTAGAAAATCACAAAATATTAAAAAATATGAATAATTATATGCAGCCGGAGGACTGGAGGTTTTACAACGACGCTTTCAACCTGGAATCCAACTGGCTGGAAGGAGAAGATTATGAGGCTTAGAGACCGCTTGACCAAGGCCGGATTTTTCACTTCCGGGGATCTGCTGAAGCTCCCCCGCGACCTGCGCAACTTCTACCGCGACCTCTGGCACGCCGCGGAGGACTCGGGCTGCCTGGCCGACGACCCCTTTGAAATGAAAGTCTCGCTTTATCCCTCGCCGCTGGACGCCGAAATCACCCCCCAGGTGATCGAGCAATGGGTGGCCCGGCTGGTCGAGCTTAATAAACTCGTCCCCTACCGGGCGCAAGGCCGCAGCTATCTGTGGCTGCGCAATTTCTCCCGCCACCAGAAGGTGATGAACTGCGCCTCCCCCTCCCTGCCCCTCCCCGGGTGGATAAAATTCACCCCTTATAACTCCAACTCCCGCCAGGGGACTTATGAGGAGCTGGGCGGCGAAATCCCGGAAACCCTTGCGGGGACAGGCTCCTTACAACCTCCTTACAATTCCCTTACAAACCCCTTCCAACCCAACCAAACCCAACCCAACCAAACCCAACCCAACCAAACCGAAATCAACCCAACCCAACCGAACCCGAGTGAACCGAAGCCAAGCGAATTGAACCCAAGCCAAGCCAAGCCGGGCGAGTCCACCCGGATCCGGGTGAGCGAGAAAATCGAGCCGCCAACGGTTGCGGCGGCGGATTCCCCTTTAGCCGGGCTGGAAAAGCGCTTACCGGGCTTTCGGGAGGATTGGGGTTTTTTCCGCAAGTTCCCCCATCTGCGGGAGCTGTCGTTCGTGATCAGCGACGAGCAGGCTCTTGCCCGCCACCTCAAGCTTTTGGGGGTAGGGGCTAAAACCCTGGAACTCTGGAAAAAGAAATACCCCGAGCGGATCAAGCCCCAGCTGGAGCACCTGCCTTTTCGCGAGGTGGAGAGCTCGCCCGCGGGCTTGCTGGTGCAGGCCGTCAACGAGGACTGGGATCTCCCGGCGCTCCCCCGGCCCAAGACCAAGACCTGCCGGGATTGCGGCAAGGAAACCGCTTTGCCGATTCGCGAATGGGGCAACCTCAACCGGGAAAAAATTTATACTTGCAAAAGCTGCCTGGAGCGGCCGCTCACCGCCGAGGAGCAAAGGGCGGTAGCCGAGGCCAAACGGGAGCTTCTGACCCGCCGTCAAAGGCTGAACCAGGCGGGAACTTTCTCTCCCGGGGTGATTTTCGCCCCGGCGTAAAATTCCCCATGCACCCCCCTGCGGGGGCAGGCACCAGAGTGTTGCATAGCAACGGGAATCCTTATTTCAAGCCATTGGAAAAAACAGCCGGGCACCATTAATTCACTAAACGGGGACAACCAGGGGGCAAGGTCAGGGCAGGAAATCAGATCATATTCTCCCACCGGGAGGGAAAGCCGAGGAAGCATGAAATCCTGCAGCCTGTGTGCAAGCGAAATGACCCCCAGCTCCACCCTGGAAGACCAGGGGAAAAAGACCACCTACCTCTGCCCCTTATGCGGCGCCGTGGAATATGAATTCACCGGCTACGCCGACTGGTACGAAGCCTACTGCGACGACGTTTACCGCAAATACATCCCCGACTGCAAAAGAAAAAGCGAAAAACACCAGGACTGGAAAAGACCCAGCCGCCAGGCCTGGAGGGATTATCTGGAAGTGTGAGGGGGGTACACAAAATACATCCTTGCTATAATAAGATTTTAAACCAAATACAAACATAAACTTTATTTTTGGAGAGGACACTATCGATAATTCTAGAATTTTCGATAAAACAAAGTCGAAAATGTAAGTGGAGGCGACATGGTTAACTTTAAAAAACTTATACAAAGTAGCACTTCTGTCGATATTAAAAATTTAAAAGCCTTATTTGAAGACCTTGAGCGTCAGGCATCTCATCTTGAGCTTAGAGTTGTTCAAGAAGAAGCGTTGTCTATGCTCTCAAATAGCAGAGACGCCAAGGACATTATATTAAAAATCAATACTGGATCAGGAAAAACTTTAGTAGGATTACTTTACCTTCTATCATTTATGAAGGAATGTCAGGAACCAGTCGTATATTTATGCCCAACCAAACAACTCTGTGAACAAGTCCACGCTGAGGCGAAAAAATTTGGGATCAAAACTGTGCTGTATAAAGGAGGGGAAACTCATCCACAATTAGAGGCAACTCAAGCAAAAGCTATTATAATATGCACCTATGACAAATTATTTAATGCGAGGACTACATTTGATACGACAAAATTACGCCCATGTGCTTTTGTTTTAGATGATGCACATGCCGGTATAGAAGAGATCCGTGATTCTTTTACTCTAAAAATATATAAGGGTGAAGAATTATATAAGAATCTAATAAATATCTTTGATAATTCTTGCAAATCTTATAACTCTATAAGGTGGGCAAATATCTTAAATGAGCCAGAATCTATAATGGAAATTCCTTATTGGATCTGGAAAAATATTTTAACAGCAGTCGAAAATGAGTTAATCAAACATACTCATGAAAAAATATTTACCCTACCATACCTTCAAGACATCTTACGGTGGTGTCGTTGTTTAATTTCCAGTACAACAATTGAGATATTGCCCGAGATATTACCTGTCGAAAAAAGTGAAGCTTTCTTTAATGCAAAACACCGACTTTTCATGTCCGCTACTCTGGCGGACGACTCAATATTGGTTCGAGAATTGGGTTGTGATATTTCAGCTGCCCAAAAACCTGTAATCCCTTCAAGTGATAAGGGGTTAGGAGAGAGAATGATTCTTGCTCCATCATTAATAGATGCCAGCCTTGACAGAGATTGGATTATGACATTATGTTCACAGGTTTCTAACAAAATAAGAATCATAGTTCTCTCGCCAAATGAAAGAACCGCAAGAGAATGGGAAACTTTCGGAGCGAAAGTATTTATGGGAGATGAGGTTGCACCTGCCGTTGAGAGGTTAAAAAATTATGATGATTTAAATTTCGTGGTATTCGTTCAACGCTATGATGGTATAGATTTACCAGACAATGCCTGCCGAATTCTCATTTTGGATGGAATGCCTTTTGGAGAAGGAATCGCAGATCGATATGATAGTAGATTATCCGAGATGCCTTTTGGCACTAGAAATCGTTTAATATATCGAATTGAACAAGGCATGGGTAGGGCCGTAAGATCTCATGCTGACTATGCGGTCATTATCCTAGCTGGACTTGAATTAGCTCAATTTATTGCTACTCCCAAAATTTTAAAAGCAATGAACCCTGACACAAGAGCACAATTGCAGCTCGCTACTGAAGACTTAAGACAACTCGCACTAGACGAGGTAGAATCTGCAGCAAAACCTGAGGATGTCGTTAAGGATCTTATTCGTCAATGTTTAAACAGAGATGATGGTTGGAAACAATTTTATAATCAAAAAATTCGGGCAGAAAGTAAAATAGATCCTCAAACTTCAAATTTAGCTCCTCTTATTATTGCAAATTGTGAAAGAGAGGCTTTTAAATGTGCTTTAGCCAATGATCCATATGGTGCAATTTCTATCTTACAAAATACTATCGACAAGCACATCCAAGATGATGATAAATCTAAAGGCTGGTATTTACAAAAAATAGCCAATTATCGATTTGAATTCGACCCTGGCAAAGCAATAGAAACCCAGCGTTCTGCATATTCTCATAACAAATCCACGTTTCTCCCTCCTATGGCAGCTAAACGACCAGAAAAAAGTGAAACCAATAATATACAAAATAACATTTTGGATTATTATAAAAAATTCAAAAACCCAAATGATATACTAGCCACTATTCAAGGGTTAAAAACTCGTCTTTCTTTTAGTAATTCAACGGATGAGTTTGAGCAAGCATTTTGTGAACTGGCTTCATTTCTTGGAGCTTCTGGATCAAGACCTGAGAAAGAAACAGGAGTTGGTCCTGATGATTTATGGATATGGCCGGACTTATCATTAGTCATTGAAGCAAAAACAGAAAATCAAAAGTCTTTACACAAAAAAGATTCTGGTCAACTGCTTAACAGTCTTCAATGGTTCAAAGAAAAATATCCAAAACTAAACCAGCCCTTGCCAGTTATAATAACCAATGTAAGTCTAATAGATGATGATGCTTATTTCCCTGATAATACTAGAATAATTAACCAAGAAAAAATAAATTTTCTGTTGGATGGATTGGAAAATTTTTATTATACATTAATATCAGATTCTTCTCTAATGAGCAATAGAGAATCAACATATCGCTCACTAGAAAGTTATTCTTTGACTCCACAACGCATAATTTCAAAATTTACTTTTTTGTTAAAAAAATAAATTAATCTAACCTATCGAAAAATAACCCTGGACTCAGAATACCAACATTCGGACAGACCTCTCAATAATTACAAGCCTGGAGAGATTATCTGGAGTTTTCCTCCCTATTTCCCCGGATACGGCAGGCTATGCAGCCGGTTCCACAACTCGCTGTTGAGGAAGAACACCAGCCAAAAAATCAGCCAGGGGAAGGTGATCTGCTTCCAGTTCAGCCGAAAAACCAGGAAAGTCAGGGGGAAGCTCAAGAGCAGGCCGAGATAGCGGACCATCGAGCTAGTCCACACCCCGCGAAGGTTGCAGCAGGCACAGGGATGGCTGCCGGTGGCCAGATGGGCCAGGGAGTCGCCCCCCCAGCAAGCCAGCAGGTAGCAGGAGAGATTCAAGGCCGTCATCCAGAGGCAGGTTTTCCAGGAAAAATCCCCACGCTGAGAACCCAAACGGCTCCCCAGCCGGATCCCCAATACTCCCGACCCCAGCAGCAAAACCACCAGCGCAAAGTTGACCATTAAAGAATTTTCCACACTACGCCCCCTACTCTTGAACCATTCGGGGCAGGGCGGGTTTTCCCTCCCCGCGGTTAAACGGTTCCAAGCCCAAAAACTCCCCCATCGCTTGCCAGGCTAAGGCCTCCTCGGGGCCGCCCGGCTCCAGAGAGGCGCAAAAAGCAACAGTCTCCAGGGATTTTTTTGCTATAATAGGTTTAGCAGACTAAAGGAGGCATCATCATCAAACGCCGCGGGTTTACCATGGTGGAAGTCATTATCGTGGTGGCGATCATCGCGGTGCTGGCCTCGATCATCATGCCCAAGATGGGGGGAGCCAAACGCAAGGCCCTCTTGAAATCCTGCATCGCCAACGAAAAACACATCGCCATCGCCATGGAGATGTATGCCGGCGACAACTTCGGCAAATACACCCCCGGAACTCAAACCTACTACGGCGGCGCTTCTTACCTGGTTCCCGAATACCTGAAGCGGATCCCGACCTGCCCCGCCGGGCACCAGTACAGCGTGGCCGAAAACTGCTCCACCTGGCCCAACAAAATCGTGATCTACACCAACAATTACTCCCCCGGAGTTACCGATCCTCACCCCGAAGTGTACAACTGGTACCCGGCCTGGGTCATCGGCAAAGGATCGCTGGAAGGCCTGAAATAGCGGCCCTGCTCCGATCCCCGGCGGCTTTTAAGCCCCGATCGATTCAGCCCCGAAACCGATTTTTTTTTAACATTTTGTTAACATTTTTCCCTTGTCTTCCCCTTGCCCGGATGATATATTTTAAGGAAATAATCCTAGGGGGAGGTTGCAAACATAATGGGAAACAACATCAGCCCAACCGGCGGTTCGCCGGTCAACAAAATCGCCCTGGTGGCCAAGTCCGCGGTGAACGGCAAGCAGGAGATTACCGATGCTAAAAAAGAGGCTAAACGCCTAGAAGCCGACCTGGTCTTCATTAAAGAAAAAGCCTGGGAAATCCGCAGACCTCAGGCCAAAACCGGCAAGCATCAAGCCGACCCCCAGACCAAACAACTGGCTAAACTGATCGAAAAAGTCGCCGACCTGGGCTTGGCGCGAGAAAAACCGCTGGGCTGGATAATGAACAATTATCAAAGAATCGGGGCCCAAGAGGCGGCCTTGCAGGTAATCGGGGGGTTCGAACACGATCCCGAAAGTCAGACCGTAGCCTACCAACCCGCCCGAAACATCGCCGACGACCGTTCCGGCTTCAAGGAATCGCTGGGGCTTAGAAAACGCCTGACCGGGGCCGAGGCCAAGCTAAACTCCTGGCACACCGCCCAAAGACAGCAAATCATGGATAAAGTGGGGGTGGAAGCCATCACCCAGGTAGCCCAAGCCAATGATTATAAAGAAATTAAAGCGCTGCTGGCAGGCGGAGCTTTTCGCCTGGACGAGGGGCATAACACCCTTAAGGCGATTGGGCAATTCGCGGAGATCGCGGACGAAGGCGTTCAGAGCTTTGATCCCGGGCAGACCAGGGAAAACCTGAAGACTCTTGATTTATTCTTCCTGGGGATGATGCTCAAAGGCTCAAAAGGGGAAGCCAAAGTCGCTAGAACAACCGAAAAAATGATCAAGAGTGCCTTGCAAAACGCCCCTCAACATGGAAATAAATCAAAAGAAAACGGAGAATACTTCGGAGCCTGGTCAGTAATTGACCACTACTGCGAACATGCCGATGATCCCAAGGATAAAATCATCGCCGGGTGCGCCCAGGCGGTATTGAAAGAGCCGGAGAGAGACGATGACGACGATTTTTTAAGCCTCTCTGATGCTGAATACGCAGAACTCCACCAGAAGCAACAAGCCCGGGCGAAAATCCGCCCTTACGAACCAACCGGCGGGGTGGTGGCCTTAAAAACGCTGGCCAAGGAGCTTAACTGCCCAGTTGCCCAAAAAATCCTCGAGTCCCAAAAGAGCGACCGGGAAAAACTCCAGCTGCTGACAAAGCTGGATAAGTAAGAGACCGAACTTAATCCATCAAACGGGAAGCCTTAAACCGCTTCCCGTTTTTTATTTAGGGGGAAAACTCAACCCGAAAACCAGCCGCTTTGGCCCCTAGCCCCCCCGGCTGGATAAACCGCCCCCCCCCGGCGGTTTTGGGCAAAAAAAGAAGCCCTCGCTTAAGGGCTTCCTGGTTTCGCGTTTTTAACCGCCGGGATTTAACGAAATCTAAAATAATCAATCACCGCGGCCATGGAAAAAAGTCCGGTTACTGCTCCGACCCCGCCTCCGGTTAGGGTGGCGATGGTTCCGCCCAGCAGGGAAGCGCCCAGATAGGCTCCGAGTCCCGTTCCCACTATCGGAATGCTGAAAACGGCGCTGTATCCGGCCACATATGCCGCCGTTTTTAGGGATTGGGCGGCATTGGGATGCCGTTCGGCGAAATTGCTTATCGATTGTATTATCCTCTGGCGCTTGGAGCCTCGGACTACGGTGTCCTTGGTGTCGATGGTGCAGGATTTTACCCCGGAGCCGATATTTTTCAGCTTGCCTGCAAAGCGAGCGATCCCCCTGGTTTTCAGAGGGAATTCCTGGTAAAATTAAAGCATCTCGCCGGAGGAGGATTTTGTGAAAATCGACCGGGTACACCTTAAAGCCCGCCGCCGCCCAAACCCGGCCTGAAGAAGAAAACCAAACGGGCCTAAAGCCTTGTTTAACAAACCAGGGGGAGCCGACAAGCTCCCTTTTTTATTAGGCTCCCACTCCCTAAAACCGCCCAAGCCGCTTTTTCGGCTCTGAGGGGCAAAAACTCAATTTTGGTGTCAGGCACGAGGTGTCCTCCCCTGCGGCCTGTCCCCTCGGGGAGAACAGGCCTTCGGGGGAAAATTGAGTTTTTCACTCGCCGATAAATTATCTATCTTTCCAATACCCCCCGGCGGGTATCGTAGCGGGGATAATAATCGGGGATGCCCATCGAAGCGTGGGCGCTCGGCGATGCTCCGCAGGCGCAGTTGCAATAAGTGTTGTCGGCGGCGGCGGTAATCCAATAGGTGTTATTGGTAACCGGGCAGCGGGCGTCCCGCTTGAGATAGCCTGCGGTAACCAGAATACAACTGGAACTGACGCTGCCGGTAGCCGGGTAAAGGCGCTGATTTTCGTTGGCGTACATTTCCAAAGCCACCCCCACATGTCTCAGATTGGTTTTGCAGGCTTGCAGCTTGGAGCGGTCCCGGGCCTGGGTGAATTTGGGCATGATGATGGTGGCTAAAATCGCGATGATGGCGATCACGATCATCAATTCTATCATGGTAAACCCGCGTTTTTGGATCACGCTGAAACGCCCCCTCTCAAACTCCCAAATTAGTTATATTATACCAAAAAAATTTAGTCGGCAAAATCCCCCCTAGCGCTCCACCACCCCGGAGCCGGGGCTGAACTGGGGGTAGCCCAAGTCTATGCCCAGGGGAGCGTGCACCCCCCAGCGGCAGCAAACCATATAAGTATTGTAAGGCGCGGGGCAAAGCCAGTGATATTTGGTTTCGCTGACATCGCGGGCGGGGCAGGATGGGGATGTGGCGGGCAGGTAGCCCAGGTCGGAAAGGATGGCGCCCACGCCCCCGGCGCTCCGCATTTTTTGCAGGGTTTCGGCGGCGGGAAAGCAGCCCTGGTTGTCGTTGGCGTACATCTGCATGGCGAACCCGATGTGCTTCAAGTTGACCTTGCAGGCCGAGAGCTTGGCCCGGTCGCGGGACTGGGAGAACTTGGGGATGATGATGGTGGCCAGCACCGAAATAACGGCGATCACGATCATCAGCTCGACCATGGTAAACCCGCGTTTTTTCATTAAAAAGCCCCCCCCTTAGGACTTAATTATAAACTTTTTCGGCTTGAGGGTCAAAAACTCAATTTTGGTGTCAAGCACCAAACTCGACAAGTGTTGAGTGTTTGCTAGCGGTTTTTCAGCACTCTTTCCACGGCCGAAAGGGCGTCCACCATCCCCGCGCCCTGCTCGCTTCTCTGGTAGCCCAGGTCGCGGGCGGTTTCCTTGAGCGCGGCTTTCAACTGGTCGGGCTTCAGGTCGGGTTTGGCCTGGTAGAGCAAGGCCGCGATTCCGGCCACTTCGGGGCAGGAAAAAGAAGTTCCCGAACCCACCAGAAAACCTTCTCCGGCCACCAGCGAAGCCTTGTACTGCTGGGTTTTAACCTTCTGGGCCAGCATTTGGGCGGGCTGCCAGCGGAAAGTATAGTCCAGGCCGTCGAGTTCTCTTTCCCGGGGGTCGTTTTCCAGAAATTCCCGCAATTGCTTGTCGTTCATCCCGCGGATTTCGTCGGCCTCCCGGGCCCAGTCCCGCATATCTTCGCGGTCGGTGAGGGAGGGGAAAATCTTCGAACCCTGCTGCCAGTTTTTCCGCATTTGATCATATTGCTTGCTCCTCGGGCAGTTCAAAGACACGATGAACTCGCCGGGAGCCACCACGTCGGGCTTTTCGCTTCCGGTCAAGACCGGGCCGCAGCTGCTATTGCTCCGCAGGATTTTATCGTCCACCGTGGAGCCCACCGTAATAGCCTCGGGAGCGTCGCCGATGGCCCCGATGGTGTAGGGATCCCGCCCTTCGTTACCGGAAGCCGCGATCACGCTGATCCCGGCCCGGTGCGCCCGGGCGATGGCCCCGTCGATGGGGTCGGGTTCCAGGCCGATATAAGGCGGGGAATTTAAGGGCCGTCCCCGGCGGATCTCCCCGCAGGAAAGGTTGATAACTTTAATCCCGTATTTATCCTTGTTTTTAGTGGCCCAGTCCACCGCCTTGGCCAGCACGTTGTTGTTGGGGGCTTCCTCCACCCGGATGCCGATGATGTCGGCTTCGGGGGCCATGTTGAGCACGTCGCCCACGCAATGGGTTTCGTGGCCGGAAAGGTCGGTAGGCTTTTTGGTTCCGTAGGCGAAATCCTTCCAGGCCTTGAGGGTGTAGCCGGGGTATTCGAACCCCGAGCCGATCACCGCTACCCCTACCCCCTTGCCGGTAAGGTTATACTTATCCCGCACTTCGTTGACCCGGAGGATTTTTTCCGCTTCCACCTTGGGCACCCAGGATTCCTTGGGGTCGGGCATCTTCTCGCGCGATGCGCGGATCAGTTTCGAGATATCGGGATTCTTGGCTCCCGGCTCGGCCTTCGGGGTTTCGCCGGGTTGGCGGTTGATCTTCATGTTAAATTTCTCCTTTTATGTTCTGCCGGCTATCGGCCTGATTTCCGGTTTTTCAGTTCCTGCAAGGACAGCAGGGCGTAGTCGCCCTTTTGGGTATCCAGGATCTTTTGGGCTTTGCGGCAGCCCGCGGTTTGGGTCAGGATCGCCAGGGAAGCCAGGCCGCTGTTATTCGCTCCCGGCTTTAAAATAAAATTCGGTTTTCCCTTACTTTGCATCATAGCACAGCCTCCCCCTTTAAAGAGGCGAATTTTGTTAAATTTTTGTTAACAATTTTCATCCCCGGGAGAGGCCGCCCCCCCGAGGAGGGCTTGAGCGAACCGGCGGCGAATAAGATAAGCGGAATTTGGGGATAAAATTTGCTTAAAAAAGGGGGGGATTTTTTATGAAGTGCACCAACTGCATGCAGGAACTGCCCACCGACGCCACCCAATGCAACCGCTGCGGGATGCCGGTAACTCAGACCCCGGCTTTCGCCACCGGCTACTCCGCTCCGCAGGATCCGCCGCTTACTCCCGAGCAGGGGGGAAGGCCCCCGGTAGAGGGTAAGCCTCAGGCCATCGAGTTTCTGGCCGTCCCCGAGAGCCGGTTGATCTGGCTTTCGGTCCTAACTTTCGGCTTCTACCTGCTTTACTGGGTTTACAAAAACTGGCAGGCCTTTCGCAAGTTCGACCAGAGCAAGATCACGCCCTTCTGGCGCACCATGTTCTTCCCGTTCTTCACCCACGGGATGTTTAAAAGAATCCTCGACGAAGCCCGGCAAGTGGGCTACCAGATGGTTTACAACCCCTGGCCCCTGGCCATCTTCTTCGTCATCCTGATGGCGGGCGGCCACCGCAACGGCCGCGAGCGCAGCCCGCAGGTAGGCCAGATCATGGACTTGATCGATGTAATTTTCGGCCTGCTTTCGGTGCTTCCCATCCTGCCGGTGCAGAAAGCCATCAATTTCTACCACGAGCAGACCGCTCCCGGCACGCCTTTGAGAACCAAATTCACCACCGGAGAAATCATCATGGTGGCGGCGGGAATAATTCTGGCGGCTTTGAGCGTGCTGGCGGTGATCAGCCCCGGAAGATAGGGGGGAATTAAATGGAAGTTTTATCCAATCCCGTTTACTGGGTTCCGATGCTGATTTTAGCCGTGGGGTTTATGATCTGGGGATTTTCCGTGCAGGTTTTTCTCAGCAACCGGAAAAAACTAAAACCCTTCATCGCCCTGGTCGAGGGCCGGACGGTCAACTTCTGGGGCCGGGCCATCGTAACCGGCATGTGGCGGGGCAAGCAGGTGGAGATCACTTACGGCTTGTTTTTAGCCCCCCAGCAGCTGCGGGTTAATTTCCGCCAGGTCTTCCCCCTCACCCTGGAGATTCGTTTCAAAGGCGGGAGCGGCAGGCTCGGGGGCGGCGGCCTCAAGAAAATCGCCATCGGCTGCCCGGAGTTCGAGAAAAAATACGCCCTGGCCGCCGACGACCCCACTTCGGCCCGGACTTTCCTGAACGAGAAAAAGCAAAAGATCATCGACGTCCTGATGTTCGACTCCCTCCGCTTCGACCGGGAGGGTTTGCGTTACCTGGACTACCTGGATCACGAGCGGGACTTGAAGCCCGAGAGAGCGCAAATCCTGATGGCCAGACTGGGCGAGCTGACTTTCTAATCGCTATCTAACCCGAAACTCAATTTTCCCCTAAAGGGGGCACCTCGTGCCTGACACCAAAATTGAGTTTTTTGTGGGAATTTGGGGGGAAAACGGCGAATAGCCCAGCTATGAAGTGTTTAAGCTGCTCTGAGGAAATCCCCGACGACTCCATCTACTGCCGGTTCTGCGGCTCGCGGGCCCAAGATCCCCCCAAAATCCGGCTCATCGAGTTCCCGGCCATTTCCCTGCTGCGGCTGACCGTCTTATCCCTGCTCAGTCTGGGCCTCTACCAGTTTTACTGGATCTACCTCAACTGGCAGGCCCTGAGGAAAGCCGAGGGGAGCCGGATCTCCCCCTTCTGGCGCACTTCGTTCATCTTTTTCTACTGCCACGACTTGTTCGCCCGGATGATGAAACCGGCTAAAGAACAGGGCTTCAAGCCCGCCTTCGACCCCTGGATCCCGGCCATTGTTTACATCGGCCTTTTGCTTCTGGGTATGGCGGTGCAGAACAATTTAAAAACTTTCGCCTTAGGGCTGGCCATCCTCCAGCTGGCTTTTTTGCCCCTCCTGCCCGTCCAGCAGGCGGTCAACGCTTATTACCAAACCGCCACCGGGGGCAAGCCCTTACGCACTCAACTGGGGGCCGGGGAAATCCTCAGCGTGGTTTTGGGCTTCCTGCTTTTGTTGATGAGCCTGCTGGCCATGAGCCTGCTAAAGAGCGTGGAAAAAATGACGCTGCCGGGGCTGTAAGCGTTTCACGTGAAACCTGGGCGCGGGCCAAGGGGGATTAGTTCAAATCTCCGCCGGGGTTTCCATGACTTGCCGGGTTTCCAGGCCCTCCAGAATTTCCTGCTTTTCCAGGCCTTCTTCGGTTTCCAAAATCTCCTGCTGCTCCCACCTGGCCAGCTTTTGCAGCCAGAGCGGAACCTCCTGGATAACTTTGTGGTTATTCTGTTCTTTGGCCAGCTGGTAGGCGTTCAGCAGGCTCTCGCGGGCTTCGGAAAAATTAAGCAGGTAATAGTGGGCCGCGCCCTTTAAAAAATGGGCGACCGAATCCCGGGGAGCCAATTGCAGCAAGAGCTCGAAACAATTGAGCGATTCATCGAAGCGGTTGAACTCGCCCAAGGCGATGCCCAGGTTTTTTAAGCCCGAGACAAAATCCGGCTTGCAATCCATCGCTTTGTGGAAAGCCTCCAGGGCTTCCTCGCGGCGGCCGATTTTCCAGCAGAGCGAACCCAGGGAGTTCCAGGCTTCGGCCAGGTCGGGATTGAGCTCCAGGGCTTTTTGGAAATCCTGGAGGGCTTCCTCGGACTGACCGAGTTTTACATGGAGATTGCCTAAACTGTTCCAGGCCGCCGCCGGGTTGGGACTGGTTGCCACGGCTTTGCGGTAGGCCTCCAGGGCTTCGGGGTTGCGGCCCAATTTTGCCAGGACATTGCCCAGGCTATACCAGGCGTCGTCTAAATCGGGCTTAAGCTCCAGGGCTTTTTGGAAATGATAGACGGCTTTCTCGAACTTCTTCAAGCCGTTCTGCACCCGGCCCAGACCGTTCCAGGCTTCGGCCAAGCCGGGGTTGAGCTCCAGGGCTTGCTGGTAACTGCGGGCGGCTTCCTGCAGCTCCCCCTGCTCAAACTGAGCCAAGGCCAGAGTATTCCAGGCCTCGGCCGAATCCGGCTGGTTTTCCCACTTTAAACCCATGCCGGTAAAGATTTTTTTCAGACCGTCCATACAACCCCCATACAATCTTTTATTATACCAGGAAAAGGGGACAAACTCAAACCGGGCGGAGGGGATTATTTAAAGCAATTCCCCCTTGCTTTTCCCACTAAACTGACTTATAATATTGACATAAAAACTTGGTCAATTGACCAAAAGGATTGGTCGTTTATGAAAAATTTATTGGAAACTTTATTCGCCGGGGCTCCCCTGGTATCGCTTTTGAGGATTTTTCTCCTCAACCCCCAAACCAGCTTTTACCAGCGGGAACTGGAACGCCTGACCGGGGAGCATTTATACCAGATCCAGCGGGAGCTGGGGCGGCTGGAGGCCATCGGCTTGGTTTCCCACACGGTAAGCGGCAACCGCAAATATTACCGGCTGGACTCCCATTGCCCGGTTTACCCTGAGTTGAGAAACTTGTTCCTAAAAACCCTGCTGCCTCAAGATATATTGACAGAAACCCGCCCGGCATTGGAGGGTAAAGTTCTGCTGGCCTTCATTTACGGCTCTTACGCCCGGGGGGAAGAAGGCCCCCAGAGCGACCTGGACTTAATGCTGGTGAGTTCTTTAACCAACCGGGAAGCCGCCCTCTGGCTGGAGCCGATGAAAAAAAACCTCAACCGGGAAATCAACCCGGCGCTTTATACCCCGGAGGAGTTCCGGCGGAAAATCCACTCCGGTAATCATTTCCTGACCGCCGTGCTCCAGGAACCCAAGATTTACCTGCGAGGAGGAGAAGATGAACTTAAAAAGCTTCTTAGCCAAAGATCGGATCAGGCCGCATAAAACTTCCCGCCCGGAAATCAGCGATTTACTGCGGATCGTGGAACGGGATTTAACCGACGCCGCCATCCCCCAGGGGACGGCCGTCCCCCTTTATGCATTCCACTCTGAGATTCTAGGCGGCTAAAAACCGGGTATATGTAAAACTGTATCGCTAATTTTAACATCCTGCGAATTGCCCGTCATGGAGGGGTTAGTCAATCCGGCTTTCTAAAAGGCCGGATTTTTGCTATACTTTTTAAGGCCTTAGACCAGCAGAGGGGGAAAGCAAACTTATGGCGGATAAGCGAAACTTGGCAGAATTGCAAATGGAAGCCCGGAATGAACCCGAGGCGGAATCATCTTTAAATAAAGTATTTTTGGTTTTTTCAGACCGCAACCATGTGGACTATATTGAAAATCTCAAATATCATATTCAAGAGGTTTTAAAAGAGAGGAAATTCCAACCGGTAACGCTGGGGGGAAATATCCCCTCGATGAAAGAATATTTCACGAAATTAAAAGAATTCATCAATCAATCGGTTCTGGGAATCGTGATTTTAGACGGTTTCCGCCCCAATGTCATCCTGGAGCTTGGCTATTTATTGGCTAAGGGGAAACCGGTTATTTGTTTTATTACTAAGGGAGCCGAATTCTGTATAAAAACCTTGTATGGTAAAAAGGGCGAGGGTTCCGGCCTTACCTCAAAGCAATTTACTAAAGACCTCCGAAATCCCCAAATTGATCTCAACTGCTATTTATCCGACCTGAAATCTTATCATCTTGTAATTTTTCCGGATAGAAACAACCCGGTAGAAATTAGAGCAATCGTCAAAGAAGCTCTGGATAAACAGCTTGCCGACATTAACCAAGAAAGAACCAATATGATGCGTCCCGAGGCTAAAGCCATCGAAATCCCGGAAAACTACGATAAACTCATGCACGAGTTATACCTGGCCGCTTCCGGGGAGAAAAAATTAAATGAAGACAAGTTAAAAGAGCTGATAACCGAGATCGAAAATCTCGTCATCAATAATAATATTAATTTGGCCCCCAATTATTATTTAGCGGCTTTAGAGGCCTGGCAAGCATTAGCCCTAAGAGAAAAAGCCGAACAATATTGGAAAATGCTGCTTACCGAAGCCGAAAAAACCATTGCAATTTTCGAGGAAAGAAAAGTTAGTTCCTTTGCGGCTTCCGGCTATGGGGTGCAAGGAAATGCCTGGTACCAGTTAAAAGATTATGACCGAGCGCTCTCCACTTATCAACAAGCCGTCGAGTTAAAACCCGATCTTATCGAGGTCTGGAATAACCTGGGGAATACTTTACACCAGTTGAACCGCAATGAAGAAGCCATTACTGCTTTTAACCAAGCCATTGAGTTAAAACCAGATTATGCCGAGGCCAGGTATAACCTGGGGAATACTTTAGCCGATCTAGACCGCAAGGAAGAGGCCATTGTAGCTTATAACCAAGCCATTGAGCTAAAACCCGATTTTTTTGAGGCCTGGTATAACCTAGGTTGTACTTTAGCCGACCTGAACCGCAAGAAAGCCGCTTTTCAAAAAGCCGTTGAATTAAAACCCGATGATGCCAAGGCCTGGTTTAACCTGGGGATGACCCGGTTTGGACTACTAAATAACCCGGCCAAGGTTAAGGAAGCCTGGCAAACCGCCCAAAAATTATCTCGAGAGCAAAACAACCAAGCATTGCTTGAAAAAATAATATTCTGGCTAAACAAATTTGACAATCCTCCCAAAGCATAAGAGGATACTACTTATAATACCGCTTGATCCGTTCCCGGTCTTCCATTTCCCGGTCGGCTTTAAAGTAAATTTCCACCAGCTCGACCCGCGGTTTTTCCGCGAAATAAGCGTAGATGATCCGCAGGCCGCTCTGCACTCCCCGCCCTTTCAGCGACCGGCAGGCGAACTTCTTGACCTTGTAAATTACGGGTTCGCTAAAACCCAGCCCGGAAATCTGCTTGATCCCCCCGTTGTCCAGCCCCAGCTCGTGAAAGGCCTTTAGCTGAACCCGGCCAAAGACCGCCAAATCTTCCTCCAGGGTGGGAAATCTTTTTTGCAGGCTTTTTAAGTCTTTGCTAAACTCCTCCAGGCGGCGGATTTCCATCAGTCGCTTTCCTCGGCGTAAGTCCTGACGGAATAGGGCGGGGTGCGGTAAAACACCGATTCGTAATCGATGGGCTGGCCCTCCCCTGCCGTCAGCCAGGGCACATCCAGGTGCGAATAATCGCTGATTTGCTGGGCGTTCATGTCCGACAGCTTCCTCAGCGCGTCGTCGATGGTTTCCTTTTCCTCGGCGCTGAAATTTTTCAAGTCGGCTTTTTTGAGGGGAAGATATTTCCGCTGCGGGTATTTAAAGTATTTGTCGGCTACCCGGACAATTTCCCGGCCTTCCATTTCCTCCACCGCCTTGAGGAATTCCCTGGGGGTGGGGCCGTAACGGTTCTTGATATAAGTAGCCCCGATCAGCTGCTCTTCGTATTTTTCGTAGAAATTGAAATCGATGAAATACAGCAATTTATAAAGCACGGTTTCCCCGATATTGGGCTTTCCCCCCACCTGCTCCAGAATGTAGAGCAGGGTTTGCTTGAACTTGTCCATTTTTTTTTGAGGAACGCTGATGCGCAAGCAGGTTTCGGGCTTTCGCTCGGCGATTTCCGGCTCCAGCAGTACCTGAATGTCTTTTTCCGGGTTCAACAGCAAGTCCACCGAAAGCCCGAATAAATCGGCGAATTTAGTCAATTCCTCGGCTTTGACCTCTCTTTTCCCGTTTTCGATATTGGAAAGCACATTTCTTAAGATTCCCAGCTTTTCGGCTGCCGTCTCCTGGGACAATTGCCGGGACTCACGAATGGCTTTCAGCCGCCTGCTCAGTTGCTGATTAAAAACACCTTGACTCATAATGGCCTCCTAAGCTTATTTTACCCGATGTAATAAAATATTGCAAGCCGTAGTAATAAAATATTACATACCCCTACCACCCCTTCCAAACCCTCTCCCTCTCTCTTTTCTCCGCCAGTCTCCGTGCTCTTTGTTTGGCTTGCTTAGGGGCGGTGAGGCAGTTCATGGCGGGTTTCAGATTTCAGCGATCACCCCGGCCCCGGCGAAGCCAGCCCCAAAAGAACCAGAGATCGGCCAGGAGGGCCGCCGTCAACAGACATAACCAGAACGGCAAATTCTGGGGAATGAAATAATAAAACCGGATATTGACCAGTTGGCTTTCAGGGAGCCGGGGGTTGAATTTCAGGTTAGGGGGGAGGAAGGCTTGTTTTTCCATCCTCAAAGCGTTGCCGGTAAAAGCTGCGGCTTGATCCACATGACGAAAATTTCTTTCCCGCAGCAGCACCAGGCCGGGAATTTTCTCCAGCTCGGCCAGCTTTTTCCCGGCCAGCCGGGGGTCGGAAATGTAGGAAGAAGGCTCTTGACGCCCGTGATCCAGAGGACAGTAGAGGGGTTCGGGCCAGGGGCGGTAAACCGGCTCTTCGATATAAGGCCTGAGCCCGCGAAGCCAGTAATAATAATCCCGCGGGCCCCGGGCCGGGGGCAGCAGACCGCGGTGATCGGAGGCATAAGCTTCCAAAGCTGTTTGGAGTTTGGCCAGCTGCCGGTAGCAGCCGTACAAATCGCTGAATTCGCCGAAATGCAGCCGGTTATCGCTTATCCAAAAGCCGTAAACCGGCCCGTCGGTACAGGCGGCGTAAGCGATTAGCGCCCAAAAAATCAAGCCGGTAAAGAGCAGCGACCCCCAAAGCCGCGCGGCATATTTATTCAAAGCTATATCCTCCCTATGGGTATATTATAGCATAATTCCAACTTCCGCAAAAGGAGGGTTATTTTCCGGTAATTCCGGAACCGAAGGGAAATTTGAGAGGAGCTTTGAAATGCTGTTTTCGGTTGGATTCTTCCATTGACTGCTTCAGGGAATCAAACGCCAACTTAATTTGGCTGCGAAATTGCGGGTATTTTCGATATAATCCGGCCGGCGATTCAGCCTATGATACACCCGGCATTCGGCCGCCTAGAAGCAAAATGTGGAATGCATAAAAGGGGCTATGCCGCCCCTACCACCCAGCCCACCACCTCTCCCGCTCTCTTTTCTCCGCCAGTCTCCGTGCTCTTTGTTTTTCCTGTTTCGGGGCGGTCAGGTAGCCGGTGGCGGGTTTCAGGTTCAGCGGGTTCATCACCCCGGCGGCCAGGTATTTCATGGCGTCCCACAGGTCGATCCAGGGGTGGAGCTCCTGCGGGCCTTCGCCGCTTTCCCCCTTGGCCCCCGCCGCCTTTTCGGGGAAAGTCAGCCCCTGGAGAAAAAGGGAGATCATCTCTGAGGCCCCCTCCTCCACCATCAGGCCGGGAGTCCGGTCTTTGCGCGGAGCCAGCAGCAAGCGAAACTGCCTGGCGGCCTTATCCTCCATTACCCGTTTCCCGCTGGGGAACAGCCCGGCGCGGTTCATCACGTCGGCGTCGGTCAGCGGGTTATGATGGGTGCGCTGGAAGCCTGCGGGGTCGATAAAGTCGCAGTATTTCTCGGCGGGAAAATTCTTCCCGCACCATTCCAAAGCCTCTTTCAAGAAATCATCAAACACCAGCTCCTCCAGCCGGAAACTCCCCAAAATCCAGAGCCGGTCGTCCTTATCGAACTGGCCTACTACCAGGGCCGGGTAGTGAAAGCCGAAATCCCACCCCCTTAGCACCGGGGTTTGGGGGTCGTACTTAAACCCGCCGATATGCAGCCCCCGGTCGAACTCCTTAAAAAACTTATCCCCGGGGGTGATTTCATCGTTGATCTCGTACTCCCGCTCCCAGCCCTCGGCGGTCTGCCCCACTTTGGCGGCTTCCACCCAGCCCCGCCCCTTAAGCATAGCCGGGTCTTTGTCCGGGTCGGCGGTGTAGTGCAGCTCCACGATGTGGTAGCCCAGGCGGTTTTTCCACTCCCGCAGGCCGGTCAACTCCCGGGGGTAAGTTTCCGCGATATCGTCCCGCACCAGCTCTTTCATGAATCCGGGCTTGGCGGTGCCGGTCAGCACGATCTTTCCGCCCCCCACGATGGTGGGGTGGACGGCCTCTAAAATCTCCCGCCCTTTGTCCTGAAGCTGGAACTCGTCCTCCCAGACTCTTGAGGCGGTATATTGCCGGATCTGGTCGGTGCCTTCGGGGATGCCCATCAGTTCGGAATTGAACTTGGGGATTTCCAGCCGCCCGTAGAGATGGGCGCCTTTCTTCTGCGGGTTCGCCGGGGCGAAGCCCCGAAAGAACTCGGGCAGGTTTTTCCAGATGAAATGGGCCCGCTTGATCAGGTTGTCGGCGGCGTCGGCCTTTTTGGTCTGCAGCACCACCAGCTTTCCGCTGTGGAACAGGGTCTCCCACAGGCAGAGGGCGGACATCAGCCAGGACACCATCATCTGGCGGGATTTATAGACGATCAGCAAATCTTTTTCCAAGAAGCGCCTCGCCAAGAGCCGCAAATAATCCTTGGCCGGAAAAGGCTTCACCGGCTCGCCGTGCTGGTCCAGGGTCTTGCCCCAGCCGGTGAGGAAATACCAGGGATCGCCGGCGCATTTTCTTAGTTCCAAGACCGCCAACTCCGGCTTTTCTTCCAGTTTAAGCCGCCAGTCCTCCCGTTCCTCGGCTTGGAGAGCCAGATAGTGGGTTTCCAATGCTTTCACGCTTGGCCTCCCTTCACCATCCGGGCGATTTCAAGCGCGGAAAGCTCGGGAGTGTTTTGCAATTTTTCGGGAGTAAACTCCGCCCAGCCGCCCCCTCCCGCCGCCTTGCGGTTAAAACCCCCCAGGGTTTCCAAAGCCCCTTGCATTTCGGCCAGGGTCTTGATCTTGACCCCTTTTTCCTCCAAAGCTCTGCGGGCGGTTTGAGCCAGGAACAGGTAATACTGGTTTTCCCAGTAAGGTTTCAGCTCTTCCCGGCTTTGGCTTAGCAACTCCTGGAACTCGGGGGTTTTCTGCCATGCTTCCAGCTTTTCGCTTTCCAGTTCGGGCTCCCGCCCCAGGGAAAGATAAGCCGCCAATCCGGCTAAGTCGATCGTGGTTTTTTTCACGGGTTTATACCTCCAACCAGACAAAATAAAAAACCCCGCTTTGAAACGGGGTTTGGGTTTAAATTTTCTCCGGGCCTCATGGGCCCAAGAAACTTACGGCTACCAGTCGGCTGCCGGGCTGCCGAAATAATTATAGTTGCCGGGATAATCCAGACCGTTGTTAACCGGGTAATAAGAGGGGCCGCTGTAATAATACATGTAGGGCGGCAGAGAGAAGCTGCCGGGAGAGTTGACATCGGTCTTGGTGTCCGCGGGTTTCTGGATCACCATAGTCTGGGAGGGCTGGCCGCCGCCCGGACTCGCGGGAGGATAGCTTTGCACTTGCAGCGGCTTATAGCTCGAGGTATAGACGAACAAATCGTTGCCCCCGGCCTTGGTCTGCCAGCCCAGGCAATCGGCCACCGTCATCAGGTCGAGATAGGCCTTGCCCTGGTAAAAGCTTTTGTATTCCAGCCCCGAGCCGTTCAATTTCTGGTTTTCCTCGGAGCTAAGAGGGACATAGGCCGAATCCACCCAGCATACTCCCTGGCTGTCCATGAACAGGGAATTATTGGGCACCGAGGCCTGGTTGTTGATATACACCGAAGGAGCGATTTTGCCCACCGGCAAACTAAAGCCGGGGAGCGTCAAAACCAGCAGGATCAACGCCGACCAGCAAATTTTCTTCATTTTCCCCTCCTCGGCGAATTAATATTCCATAATTATCCCGGAAAACTAACGCCGGCCGCCGCCGTGGAAACCGCCCCCGCCTCCGCCGTGAAAGCTGGAAGCCGCGCTGTGGAAATCAGCCTGAGCTGCGGAAAAACTGTTTCCCCCGGAATAAAGCCGGTTATTGGGATTCAAATTATGGTCGTGATAGTTGTAATTATCGTAACCGCCGTAGCCGCCGTCATCGGGGCCGCTGAAATAATACATGTAAGGCGGAAGGTCGTCGCTCTGGGCGTCCATCTGATCCTGCTGCTGCTGCAGCACTTCGCTGGCGCTGGGGGTGTAGGCGATGTCGGTGGTCACCGAAGGCCTGCCTCCTCCTCCCCCGGCCGGAGTAGAGCTGGTCAAGGGCTGGTAGGACGGGGTGTTGACGGTGACGGTTCCCCCGCTGTTGGTCAGCTTCCAGCCCAGGAAGGAAGCCAACGCGGTCAAATCCAAAAAGGCGTTGCCCTGGTAGAACTCCTGGTAATTGAGGGTGGAATTGCTCAGTTTATCTTTTTCGGCCTGGGTCAGCGGGACATAGTTGGCGTCCACCCAGCAGTCCCCGTTGGAGTCAACCATAACGCTGCTCTGGGGTACCTGGGCCTGGTTATTGATATATACCGCGGGGCCCCCAGAATCGGCAAAACCAGCCGCCGCCAAAGCCAGGCAAACCGCCAGGAGCAAAACAATTTTCTTCATTATGCCTCCAAGGATTTTATAAATTTGCTTTTCCAATCCTGCTCCTTATTTCCACATCACACCCCGGCAAATCCTCCCCGAAAAAAATTCGGCTCCGGGCGGGCTTTTACCACCCGAACAAGGACGAGCCGGACGCAGGCACGCTGATCCGGTTATTGGTTACCGGCCCCGTGATATAACCACGCTGGGCTTTCGAAGGCCGCGAAGGCGCGGAGTAGTTATCCCGAGAATACCCGCCCCGGCCCCGGCGGCCGTAACCGCCGTAGTTCCCGTAATAGCCGGTATCGGCGCCGCTGTAATAATACATGTAGGGGGGGGTATAGTTGTTAAAATAGGCGTCGGCGGCGTCTTGCTGCTGCTGCCTCACTTCGCTCTGAGTAGGGGTATAAGAAATGACGGTCGTCACCGAGGGCCGGTTTTCCTCCGGCGGTTCCCCGCTGCCGGTGAACGGGCGATAGGCCGGGGTGGTAACGATGAGGGTTCCCTTCTTTCCGCTAACCGTCCAGCCCAGGGCCGGGGCGATCAAATTGAGATTCAAATAAGCCTCGCCCTGGTAAAACTCCTGGTAAGCGAGTTTTGATTCCCCCAGCCGGACTTTTTCATCCGGAGTGAGGGGCAGGTAAGCCGCATCCACCCAGCAGTCCCCCCGAGCGTCCACCAGAACGCTGTCGGCAGGTACTGCCGCCTGGTTATTGATGTAAATCAGAGGCGCAGGCCCGGCCAGGCCGGGAGCCCACACCGCCAGGCAGAACGCCAGGATCCAAACCATTTTTCGCATTTTGCGCCTCCCGGAAACAACCTCTCAGTTAACGCCTGCCGTGAAAACCTCCGCCCCCGCGGAAACCGCCTCCCCCGAAGTCGGGTTTTGCGTTATCGAAATGGGAGCCGGAATCGTCAAACCCCGAATGGCCGGGGTCGCCCTGGTAAACCAGGTGGTTGTTGCGGTCGTAGTAGGGCCGGTTGTTTTCGTTATTGTTGTTCCAGTGATCGTGGTTATTGTTGTTATCGTTGTCATTGTTATGGTTGTCGTAATAATTGTTCTGCTCCACCCCGCCGCCCCCGTAATAGCCGGGGCCGAAATCCCCGCCCATGTAATAGAGAGGGGGCAGGTCGGCGTTGATGTTGATGGAGTCCTCGGGCGTGCTGGAATCGGTAGTGATGTCGTTGACCACCGACTCGGTCTGGGGTTGGCCCCCGTCGGAGCCGGAGTTGACATTGTTGGTCGCCGCAGGCTGGCCGGAGCCGGAAGCCGGGGCTGCGGGGTAGGCGAAAGTCGTCAGGGTGATATTGCCTCCGTTGGCGATCAGAGTCCAGTTGAGAAAAGAAGCCAGCGCGTTGATATTGTAATAGTTTACTCCCCCGACATACTCCTGGTAGTTGAGGCTGGAACCGCTCAAGCGGGACTGCTCGTCGGGAGAAAGCGGAATATAATTGGCGTTCACCCAGCAGGCTCCGTTGGCGTCCAGTTGGACATTGCCCGCAGGCAGCGGGGTCTGGCCGTTGATGTAAACCGTGGGGGGCAATTGGTCGGCAAAGCCGAAAGCCGCCGCCGTCAGGCATAAAAGCAGGAATATGATATTTTTTTTCATTCAACCCTCCGCCAATTTGATACTCTTATTTTATTCTATTTTTCCCCTCCCGGCAAGGGGTGCCTAAGGCACTTTTGGGGCTTGTCCTCGAAGAGGACTCGTCCTCTGGGAGTGAAAATATACTCCTCCCGGGGCGGCATTTTGCTTTCCTTGACCACCCAACCGGGGCGCCGGGGGAGCTTTTAGCAGCCCTCCCAAGACCCGGAAGGAAAATCTATTTTACTCGCGGAATTATATATCTCTAAGTCATCCTTTGATTAGAAGGGAGGCGGTTATGTTCAGAAATTTATGGGTTATTTTACTGCTGGGGCTCTGTCTCTTGCAGACCCCCGGCTGCGCTAAGCCGACCCCGGCCCGGAGCGGCCACGAATCCACCCGCCAGGCCGGATACTGGAAAAAACAAGGCGCCAAATTCGTGCTTGTGAATAATTTTCCCCAGGCCCTCAAGTGCTACGACCGGGCGATAAAAATCAACCCCGGCAATGCCGATGTCTGGTTCAGCCGGGGTCTGGCTTTGGGCGCTCTGAAAAAAGGCGACCAGGCCGTTAATTCTTTCGAGCGGGCGATACAAATCAACCCACGCCACGATGACGCCCTGGTCGCGGCAGGCATGCTTTATGTTGAACAAAAAAAATACCAGCTGGCCCAACAGTATTTCGACCGGGCGAGAGCGATCAATCCCCGCAATGATAGAGCCTGGGTGGGAGACGCCAGGCTCCGGCAGCTGGCCGGACAGTATGACCAGGCCCTGGCCGCCTGCCGCCGCGCCCTGGAGCTCAACTCCCGCAACGATCAAGCCTGGGAACTGCAAGGCCAGATCCTGGCCAAACAAGGACAAATACCGCAAGCCTTGCAGTCTTTTGAAACAGCGGTAAAACTAAACCCCAGCTACGAGCTGCACTGGTATAATCAGGGCTGGGCCCTGGCTGACCTTAAACGGTGGCAGGAAGCTTCGAATTGTTTCGACCGGGCTCTGCTGATCAATCCCCGTCATAACGAATCCCTGGTCATGAAAGCCTGGGCTCTGACCCAACAGGGCCAATATCCCGAGGCCTTGGAATGGATGAATAAAGCTTTTGAACAGAATCCTCGCCAGACGGCCGAGACCTGGGTCGACAAAGGACTCCTGTTAAACGCCATGAAGAGATACTCCCAAGCCATTGCCTGTTTCGATCAAGCCCTAAAAATCGATCCCAACAATATTCGCTACTGGAATATAAAAGCCCGTAACTTGATGACCCTGAAGCAATACCCCCAGGCCTTAGAGTGCTGCGAAAAAGCTTTACGGCTTAACCCTGAAAGCGCCGAAAACTGGGAATTGAAAGCGGCTTGCTGGTATAAACTGGGCCGGAAGGCCCAGGCCCTCCAATGCCTGGAGCGGGCCGAATCCTTGAAAGCCGAGAAAACCGGCAAATAAATCCCGGAACTGCTTCTGTTTTACCAGTTCAAAATCCGGGGTTTTACCTGATCACGAGCGTTAAGGTAGATCCTTGAGTCAGGTGAAATCCTTTTTTCACCGGGATTTTTTCTTGCTTCTTCCTGCTCATCCTCTCTTTGCGCTTGCATTAACGCCCGTGTTTGACCTGCGTTATACGCTCCAAATCCTTCAGCCACACTTACCGGCAGTAGTCCTCTAGAGGGAAAATCAGCCATCCATTTGCAATATTGTGAAAAAATTTCCTGGGCCCTATTTTTAATCCGATCCTCCTTGGTTACGGCATCCAATTGAGGAGCGCCTTTCGGGGGCAAGGCTTTGATTATTAAGGGCTCCTCATAAGCGTCTAGATAATCTTGAAGATACTCCCAAATATCGGATGCCTCGTCTCCTTGAGCGCCGGCATCGCCGAAAATATAAGGCGAAGCGTCGGCATATTCGTCATAGCCGTAATAATCGTCATCCCGCAAAGCGGTTTTGCGCAGCCTCTTTTCCACTTCGGCCTTCCTCTTTTTCAGCTGCTGCAATTTTTCTCGCAAATTCACGGTTAAAAACCTCCTTGAAATAAAATAAGCCGGAATTTTCCGGCTTAAAAACGGCAACTTACGCCGCCTGATTCTATCATACCAAAACTATCAAGCTAATTTCCCGTAAGCAGAAGCCTTTAAGGGTTGGGAACCAGTCGATAACCCGGCTGGGCCTGCCATTTTATCCCCAGGAATCCGCGGCGCACTCCTAACACCTCGACGCGCATTACCCCCAGCCGAGCGCCCAGCTTTGAGAGCTTTTGATAGTCCTCCCCGGAGAGCGCAATGGCGAATGATCCTCCGCCTTCCTGCAACCGCACCACCCCCATATAGTTTTTAAATACATAACCCACGCTCTCCATCCAGCCCTCCCGGTGAACAGGGATGGAAAAATCCAGCTTCTGGTTCAGCAAAAAACCGGTGTTGGGGAGAAAAAACAGGGAAACCCCGAGCAGGAAAATCCGTAAGTTGAGCCTTTGGGTTTCGGGCTTTTTAAACATGAGCAGCCAAAGGCAGACCGGAAAACTGAGCAAACCAAGCGCCTTGGGGACATTGTTAAACTGGGGGAAGGTATAAAGCACGCTAAACAAAGTGGCTTGAGCGTTGTTGGTCAGGCTGTTCCATACCCCCAGAAAAAAGTTGAGCAGGAACAAGGCCCACAGCCAATGGGGCATGATTTGAGCGGCCTGCCGCCGAGTCAAAGAATCGGTTTTTATCTTTCCCATCCTTCCTGTATATCAATACTGTTTTATTATAACAAAAAATCATAATTTGCCCAACCCTTGCTCCGTTTTTCCCCTCTGAGAAGAGTTAAGCAAGCCGCAGAACCAAGGAACCGGTTGATCGCAAGTTAATAAGCTTTTTTCATGCTTCGGCCAATCTCTCTGAGATGATTCAAATACTGAACCATTTCACCCGCCTTCTTAAAAATGGGGGTGGTATAAGCATCCATGCACCCCGACCAATTGGCGCCGGGAAACAATATCGGTTGCAACGGCGCATTGCTGGTTTGATTCCAATACAGCTCAACCGGGTCTTGCTTGGCTTTATATTTCCATTCATCGGCAATACGGTTGATTTGTTGATAATTAGAATTAAACCAGTCTTTATCGTGCTTAATCTTTGGTTCCAACCAATCCCTGGCGATCTTATGGCTCAAATCATCCAGTTCATTGAGAATCTCTTGCTTTTTGCTATCCGGCCTGGGGCTTCCGGGCTCAACCTAAATACTGCCGCATAGCTTTAAAATAATCATCCAGGCTTTTATATCCCCGGTTCTTCAAAAAACCGGCAACCTGGTTTTGAATATTATTCACCTGCCGCTCGATCTTGGCCCCGGTTCCCCGCGGGAAAGTCCCGAACGGTCGGCTCAGGCACTCGGCATAATAATTGACGGCCTCGAGGGGAGCGTCGGGGTTGGGCAGGTTAGTGTCAAGATCATTCATCGCGGCGAATTTGGCCTTACTCGCGGGGGCCTGCATAAGAGTTTGTTTCCAGGATTTTAACCGAACTCTGAGTTTAGCCATATTAGCCAGTATATCTTTATACCCGGCTTTAATCATCGACTTGTTAACATTATTATAGATCTCGCCCGGGCTGTTCCCCGAACCGCCCTGATCGCTATTGAGATCCCCCTCGGTCTTGGTGTAATTAAACATTTAAATACCTCCTTTGATTTTATCGCTACCGGCAATTCCTTTGTTTTATAATTAGCAATTATTGGTCATAAATTAATAATTTTTGCTAATTAATATTAATATTTCATGAATAAATATGAGCAAACCTCTCCCCCCAAAGCAAGCCGGCCCGGATAACCAGACTTTTTTTCGATTCCCTCGCCGCCCCTTAATTAATATTTTTTAATATTTACACATATATAACCATATTATCAACGATTATGCACAGTGCGAACCTATTTTTATCATACAAATAAATATTAACGCATATTTTATAATAATTGCGAACATTATGAATACTTATGATTATTTATTAAACAAAATTTCGTTTACAAATCCACCCAAAACCCGCCCATCCACCTCGCAAAAACCTCATAACTCACTTGCAATCTACTTCATCCATACTAATCGCCCTTAATCCTCAATATTAATATTAATTCATATTTTCCCATACAATCTATAAGTATGATAATATATTAATATCTATCCCTCAATACTCATAAATATATTTATATTTCGTTGTATTTTTTTATATTTACTCATATATAATCATAATATTTGTATTTATTAACCAACCTCCGTTCAGCCCCAACCTTTTTGTATATTTGCTCATATCGGCCTAATACTAAATCATATATATAAATACCCCCGCTCCCTGCTAATAACCCGCCCAATATTGCCGAGCCAGGCTTTTTACCCGCGAAGAGGCTGCGGGATCGCTCAATACCGGGCTTAAAGCCCCGGCCGCCTGGGATTTTAAAATCCCGGAAGTCTGGGGGTTCAGCCCGCCCTCCCGTCCCAGCCAGTTTTTCAAGTCTTTCAGGCTTTCCACCCGCTTTTGCAAGTCCTGCATCTTGGTCAGCTCCATCTGCTGCTTATAGGCCTGGTTGATTTGATCCCGGCAGCGCTTCCGGTAAGCCGCCTCCTGCTCCCGGGCCTGCTGCTCCAGCTTATCGAAGTTCTCGTTCAGCTTCCCGGTCTGCTCGCTTTCCCCGCTGCCGCCCCATTGCAGCCCCTGGCTGGCAAAGCCCCGGTGCAGGTTATTGAGGGAATTGCTTTTATAAGCCGGGTACCGGTTCTGAAAATCCTGCTCCTGGCGGAGATAGGCTTGCTGCCAGGACATTTTACCGCCGTACAAATCGCTCAGGTACCGGTTCACCTGGTTCAGCCGGTCTTGCAATTGATCGTTATAATCTTGATTGTTAAAAGAATCCATCTCTTTATCTCCTCCTCGCTTAATTCCGGGGCCGGAACAAAACGGCCCCGACAAAGCCCCTTTCATACTGCCAGGCATGGGTTCCCGAGTCGATCAGGTTCCACTGCAGAGTAAAAGTGTGGTAAGTATTGGGAACATACCCCGCAAAACTCGAATCGTAAAACTCCACGAACTCCCAGGGCAGGCTGCCGTTCACTCCCTGGCGGTAAGGATAATGGTCGGGGTTGGAATAAAAGTCCGCCCCCCCGTTGTTGATCTTCAGCCGGGTGGAAGCCGTCTGGCCGGTCAGGGTCAAAGCCCTGAAACCGTAAGGGATCATCACCCCGCAGCCGGAAGGCACGTAAATATTCACCGACGCCCCCGCGGCGTTGATAAACCCCCCGGTGCTCCCAGAGCCGGAAACCGAAGTTGTCGACCAGGCGTATCGGCCCGCGGTGGCGGCAGCCCCTCCGGCGCCGGAGGGCGAAATATCCACGGCTTTCCTCACGTATTCCCACAGGGTATCCAGCTGCAATTGCAGCTGCGAGGCGTAGTTCTCGTCCTGAGAATCGGGCAGGCTGCCCAAGGGGTTTGACCAGTCTTGCCTCGAGCTCATCTTATCCCCTCCTCACGTTGTTGAATTCCAGGATAATTTCTTCCAGGGTCAATTCCTCCCCGGCGCTTAAGGCCGCTTTCAGCTTGATTTTAAAAGCCCGGCCCAGGATTCCGCCTTCCGGGTTCAAGGGGTTCACCACCCCGTTTTCCAGCGGCAGCTCCGAACAGGTTTCCCAGCTGCCGTCCAGCCGCTGCCGGGAAAGGGCCGCCGTATCCCAGCCTTTTCCGATCACATAAACCCGGCGCAGGCTTTTTTGCACTTCCGGGCTTACCGGGTCATAGACGGCCCCGCTTTCGTACTCGCAGGGGATTTCCCCCCGGGGGTCTTGCCCATCCCCCTCCAGCAGGTAAAGGCCGGGTGGGTTTTCATCAAAATCATCCAGGCTGAGATAAAAATTCCGCCCCTGATTGTAAAAACTGCCCTCGGTAAAGAGCGGGTTAACGAATTCCGCCCAACTGCCGTAATTTAAGTCATACACCAGGGTCCGCCAGGCCCCTGAGGTTTGAGGGTAAGTGATCCAGTACTGGTTCTTCACCGGGTTCAGCCCCCCGCCCGCTTCCCAGATTCTCTCGGGGTCGAAGCCCGCGAGCAGGCGCTGGGGGGAATCGAACATCGGGGTCAAGGAAACCAGCGAGGAGCCGTTCCACAAATAAGCGTGATCCAGGGTGCAAAACAGCACCCCCCGCTCTGTGGAAAAGGTCAGGTAAGGCACCGGGGTTCCAAGGTTTTCGGCTACCCGGCGCAAGAAATAATCCCCCGAGCCGGTCAGCTGCCAGAGCGAGCCGTCCTCTTTCAAGGCGATCACTCCCTCGTTGGGGGTTTTGCCGATAGAAACGATGGGGGCGGACGCCAGGCTGCCCAGGTTGACGAACTCAGCGCCGGAAAGGTAAAGCCTTCTGCGGTAGTCGGTGGTAGTGTTGGACACCGCGCAGCAGGGGTAGCCCAGCCTTTCAAAGCCGAATTTCCAGCAGGCGGGCATCTCGCTTTCGCCATAATTGCCGAAGGAGTTAACGGTAAAGCTGCTCTTGCAGCCCGAGAGACCGTAAACATAGTCCCCCATATCCATAAAACGGATCCGGCCCGGGGCGTATTGATCCATTCTTTTATCCGCCTGGGGGCTCGAACCCTCCGGCACTTCATAGACATTCCCGTCGAGCCCCCCGATGCACCAGACGTCCGGGGGGTCGATGACCCGGCTTTCCCAGTTCACTCCTGCGTTGGAACTGCTGGCCAGGGCGGAATTATAGCCCCCCATCAAACCGTGTTCGGCGTCGGAAAAGGCGATAGCAGTCAAAGCCTCCCCGGTGGGAGAATTTCTGCTCCCCCAAGTAGCTCCCCCGTCGGCGGTGCGCAGGATGACCCCGGCGTTCCCGCCCATCACCGCTATATTCCGATCGATTACTGCAATGGCCCGCAAATCGCCGCTTACCGGGCTGGTCTGCCGGTTCCAGTTTTCCCCCCGGTCGGGGCTGTAATAAATTCTTCCCCCGAAGCCCGCGGCCCAGAGCCGGTCCGCCCCGTCGCCCGCCACCGCGTAGAAAGCATTATCCGCATTGCAGGCGTAGATTTCGGTAAAGTTGCTCCCGTCGGTGGAGCGGTAGAGCTTCCCCTGATTCCCGGTTCCGCTGCTCCGGGCCAGCAGGATCAGATCGGCATTGACGGGGTGAATCTGCTTTCCGCTCCCGCTGAGAGCATTATAAATGCAATTGCCCTCGCTGATTTTGACCCAGCAGTTCTCCCCGCAGGCCCAGCCGTTGCCGGCGTCCAGCATGCGGATCGAATTCAGCGCATATACCCCCCCAGCCGACCAGCGCATCCAGTTCAAGCCGCCGTCGGTGGTTTTCCAGGTGTACCCGGCGCTGTCGCAGGCCCAGACATTTTCAGCGTCAGCCGCGTGAATATCCAGCTTGTTGGCTCCTCCCGAGGGGTTATTTTGGATAGTCCAGGTGGTTCCCCCGTCGGCGGTATAAACAATCGCAGGCCCGCCGCAAATCCAGCCGATGTTTTCATCCAGAAAACTCATCCCGCTCCAAGCCGAGGGGGTAACTCCCGGATTCAAGCTGCTCCAGGTCTGCCCCCCGTCGCCGGTCTTGCGGACGGCGCAGCCGGTGGTCTGGCTTCCGGCTAAATAGCCGGTGTTTTGGTCGGCGAAGTAGATCCGGTTGATCGCGGCCCAGGGGTAAGGAGCCTGCGAAAGGGTGATTTCGCTCCAGCTTTCCCCGCCGTCGGCGGTCTTATAAAGCTTGGCGCTGTTGGAATAATTCACCGCGGCAAAACCGGTTTGGGGCTCCAGGAAATACAAAGCTTTCACGATATGGGAGCTGGTTTCTCCCGCCCCGGTGATTCTTATCCGACGCCAGCTCGCCCCCCCGTCGGCGGTTTTCAGCACCGCCCCGTAGTTTCCCCCGGCATATCCGGTGGTTTCGTCCGCCATAAAGCAGGAGGCGAAATCGCAGGCGGCTTCCTGGTATTGGATCTCCCAATTTTCCCCCCCGTCGGCGGTATGGAGCGCAATGCTCCCCTGCCCGGCCTCCGATCCCGCCAGCCAGCCGTTTTGTTCATCGGGAAAATAAGCCTGATAGATGCTCAAGCTTGCAATGGCAGGCAGGGTCAAACTGCTCCAATTCCGCCCCCCGTCCGCAGTTTTAGCCAGGCTGGAGCCGTTACCGGCATACCCCGTTTGGGCCGAGGGAAAGGCCAGGTATGAGGGGGTAAAGCTCAAAACCCGGCAGTCGCTCCAGGTTATCCCCCCGTCGGTGGTTTTCTTGATCGCGGTGGCATAAGAAAGGTAGCCGGTGTCGTCGTCCACGAAGCTGAACAAGCTGACGGGATTGCCGTAAACCCGTTCCCAGGAGCCGCCGCGGTCAACGGTCTTCCACCCCCCGGCATTCCCAGAGGCCAGGTAATAAGTCCCCGGGCTCCCGGCCTTAACCGGCCTGAAGACAAACGCCCCGCCCACCGGGTTCAAATACACCCTTCTGCCGTCCCGCCCGCCCTTGAAAGTTTCCCCGCTCCGGGTCTGAAACACGGCCGCCAGCTTCAACCCCGGACGGCGGCTGATTTTCCCCTCCCGGGTAAACACCACATTCTTGGCCGAGGCCGCTTCCGTCACCCCGGCGTTGCCGTGGATCAGGCACTTGGGGTTGGAGGAAATCCCCTTGAAGCCGATGATTCTCCAAATATCTTTATTCATTGCCATCTCTCCCAATAATTATTAAGATCGTCCCGGGAAGCGTTGCGAAAGCTTCCCTTGCGGTCTTTGTTCTTCAGGTTGCGCCGGGCTTTTTTCAGCTCCTGGGCAAATAAAACTTCATAGAAGTTGGCGGCCTGCAAATTAGCCTGGTCCATTTTGAGCGCTTCCTTCACCCCGTAGTAAACCAGCGCGCGGTGGTAAAGCGAGGGGATGGAGGGCGAATCGCCCGAACCCGCGGGAGCCTTGACGAAATACACCTGCAGCCCCCAGCGGATGGTTTCGGCGGGTTTGGGCGCCAGTTGGATCTGGGTACCTAAACTTAAGTAAAACCGGGGAGCTCCCACAGCCTCTTCCCAATTATCCCCCAGCTCGGCTTGCAATTCCGCCAGGTTGCGGGGGGCCAGAAAAACTCCCCCGGCCTTCACCGCCAGCACTTTAATCAAGTCCTGGGGCAGATCGTAGGTCTCAGCCCCCGCGGTCAGCAGCTGCGACTCCACAGCCTTTAAAAACTCGGTCTCGGTGCAGAACTCCGCTTCCCCCTCCCGGGCCAGGGAAGCGATCAAATCGCTCTCCCAGTGGGAGTTTCCGGCGCTCTCGTTCAAAGTCCGGTAAATCCGGTTGGTGATATCGCTCCAGTTCATGGCTTACTTTCCTTTCCGGGAGAATTTTTTTTGCACCAGTTCCTGGTATTCCGGGTTTTGGGGTTCGGAAATCACCACTCCGAAAGCCGGGTGGGCTCTCAAAAATTCGATTTCCTCGAGATTTTCGGTGTTATACACCCCGTCCTGAAACTGGATGATGAATCCGGGCGCGATGCTCCGTCTTCCCGCCGAATCGGTTTCCCAGCCTCCGTGTTTCATTACCAGCTGCAGGTTGGCGAATTTGCTGTTAAAAGTGTTCATGGAACCCTCCTTGATTTTTTTAAAGAAAAGATCGGGGCGGCTTTCACGAAAAAACCGCCCCCTTAAATCCGGCCTAGCCGGTGATTCCGTGAATCAACCCGTGAGTCTTTTCCAGCTTGACTTCCAAGCTGGCATAAGTGCGGATTTCATCCTTGAACCCGGCCCGGTCCGCTTCCTGGATGTTCTCGTACAGCTTGGTGTCCAGGCCGTCGAGATAACAGTAACGGACATTGGCGGGGTCGATAAACACGATATACCCGCCGTACACCGATCCGGTCAGCAGCCGGTGTTTTACCACCGCCAGCCTGCCGTGCGGGGAGATATACTCGCTGATAGCCAGGCCGTAGCGTTTGGAAGCCGAATCATTGATCCGGATCTTGTCCTTGGCCCAGGAATTGATCACGCTCAAGGCGCGGGCCGAACACAGGGCCAGTCTTTCATCCGAGCCGTACTGGAAGAGCTGCTCCAGGAAACTCTCCATCTCGAACTCGGTAAAAACGCCCCCGGCGTCCTGCACATTGGTGGAAATAAACGACATGGCTCCCCCCATGGTGCGGACATTGTGCCCGCCCGCGCCTGCCGATTCGGCTTTCACTCCGAAGAGCAAAGCTCTTTCCAAGTCCACCTTGTGCTGGATCATTCCCTTTTTCTGCTGGTAAGCCCGGTCGGGGCCGCCGTACAGCTTGGAAGCTTCTTCCACTTCGGTCAACTGAATCGGGGTCTTGATGATCTGCACATAATTATACTGGGGGGTTTCCTTGGTGGTCAGGGCGGTCTGGCTCTGGGAGCCTTCTTCGGCCGCATTCCCCAAAATCTGGATCGAAGCTCCGTGCGGGATCTCCGCCGGAGTAGTGCCGCCCCAGCCCCGGCTGATGGCGGCTATTCTGGTAGCCGTGTCGAAAGCCGTCACTCTGAGGCGTTCCCCGCTCAAAGGGTAGAGCAGGATGTCATTGGGAGAAATATAGGGGTTGGCAAAACGCACCGCAGCGGCGTCGGCCGCATACGCGCTTCCCGTTCCCCCGGGGTGGTCGATGTTATCCCATCTGGGAATCAGCTGGTCTTCCAGCCACTCGACCTTGGGCGAAAAGCATTTGCGCTTTTCTCCCAGTTTAAGGAGCAGAGTGGTATAAGGGGCTTCCGAAGGCTCAAGAAGAGCGATCTTGTCGGCTACATCCCTCACTCTGCGGTCCTGGAGGATGTTTCCGGTTCCTCTAAAACCGTAAATGGTGTCTGGCATTGGCATTCACCTCCTAAAAAAATAAGGGAAGAGTTTTACCTCTTCCCTAAAGCGGAATTTTATGCCAAATCCCGCTCATGGCCGGTTTGAATATCAGGTTTGATCCTCACCCCCAAATAAAAAAGACCCGCTTAAAAAACGGGTCTTCATTAAATTTATTTTCTTCTAACCTTGAAACGCTCTCCCTAAAAACCAACCGGGCTTACTTGCGCCTCCTAATAGTGGCGGGAGCCACTTCTGTTTAACCAGTCAGGCGGTTTCAAGAACAATCAAGCAATTTGCTTACTTGCGCCTCCTAATACTACCATACCACACCTGTCAAGTGGCCACGAAAGTGGCCTTCTATGCATTCCACACGGGTGGTGCTAGGCAGCTAAATACCGGGTATATCAAAAACCGCGGTGCTAATTTTTTAAATCACGCGGCCTGCCCCCTTTAGGGGGAGCCGCGGAGGGGATCCAATGGTTATTTATCCTGCGTTGTCCCCTCCTCCTCAGGAGGATTGTCTAACCTATTTAAAATGTCAGTAATAATCGCAAGCCAATTTTGTTTATTTTGCTCTTTCGCCAGTTCTTGAGCTTTCAACCAACTTTCCCTGGCTCCCGAAATATCGCCTAATTTATATTTAGTTAATCCTAAGTTATACCGTGCTTCTATATATTTCGGGTTAATTTTTATGGCTTTTCCAATATTTTTAATTGCCTCATTCATTTCACCAAGTTTCACCAGAGCTATTCCTAAATTCATCAATGCATCTGGATATTCAGGATTAATTTTCAATGCTCTGTGATAATTTTTAATAGCATTTTTCCATTTACCAAGCTCATATTGAGCTGTTCCCAAATTATTCCATGCTCCCGCAAATTTTGGATTAAGTTTCAGAGCTTTTCGATAACTCTTAATTTCTTTTTTTCTTTCATTAAGTTTTCCTTGAACTACTCCTAGATTACTTAAAGAACCTGGATTTAAATCAATTTTCAGTGATTTTTGATAACTTTCAATTGCTTCTTCCAATTCATCTGATTCAGCTTGAGCCACTCCTAGATTGTGCCAAGCTTCAGCGCATTTTAGATCAATTTCCAAGGCTTTTTTAATGCTCTTTATTTCCTCTTCTTTTTTGCCCAATATTCCTTGAATTGCTCCCAGATTATTCCAAACCTCAGCAGAGATAGGATTGATTTCTAATGAGTTTTGATAATATTTTTCAGCTTTTTGTAGATTTCTCTGAGAAACAGCACAATTTCCCATGTAGAAAGCCAGAGCCGCTTTGTTAATAGGAGGTTCTTTCATAACATAAAGAATCATAAACCGCTCTTCAGCTTGTTTATATTTCTTGTTCTTGTACAGAGCCATCGCTGTGATTAAATCATAAACCTTGGCTAAATTACTTTGTCTGAAATTGGCTTCAATGTTCAAATCACTGAGCTGTCCTTCTCCGCTCCGAAAATCTGATGTAAGTAGAAAATCCCCATTCAAGGGGAAAATCCACCAATGGCAATATCCTCCGCTGGTTTTTCCGGCAATCGCCAGAGCAGCGTTCTTGGCTTTAGCGGCCTTTCGGACTTGTTTTTCCATCAATTCCGGGCTGTCCATCCTGATCAATATTTCCAGCCTTCGGGCTTCAAATTGTTGGCTTAGATTCTCCTTCGCCCACAGCCGGTTTAATTGATTGACTAAATCCAGGGCGGCCTGCTTGCCGTTCTCTCCCTCAAAATCCGCTACCCAGACCCCGATTTTTCCCTTCTTGGTAGCCGGATTAAGCCAAGACTGGAGGCGCAAAATCACCAAACAGATAATCAGGTTAACCAGAAGAAGAAGTATTAAATGAAATAAACCCGGTTTGTAAATGCCTATAAAAAAAGCATCAAGCAAGATCAAGCTGACCAATGCCAAGATGCTGATCCAGTTCATACCCAGCCGGTTTAATAATTTTTTAAACTCGTCCATGCCCCCCCATAATAAAGCAAAATTCAAGCTCTATTATAGCAATTTAACGGGTCAAACTCAAACCGCCCCCCGCCCCCCCTTGCAGGATTCGGGGCGAAATTTTCGAAATACTACTAGCCCCCATGATTACACACTTCCTGCGCCTGGCTCTGGCCCATACTTTGGCTCCGTTTACCTTTAACCGGTGGGAGCCGGGCGAGCTGGATCTTCAAGTGGAAAATTTAGAAGCCGCAATAGCACTTTATGAATTATAACTTTTGCCGAGTACCTCAAACATTAAAAAAACTCCAGCCATGGCCGCAGGGCTTGCTAAATATCCATGGACGATTCGAGACATAATCGACCTTTTTGAAAATAATTAATTTCAAATTGACCCACTACCCCCTCTCGGGAGGGCGGGCCCGGGATTTTTTTCACCGCCCTTTACTTTTCTTTATTCGGGTGTGATAATTAGAATAAGAATCTGATTATGCTTAAAAGATAGGGGGTTTGAAAATGAATATGAATATGAACGGAATCAACGGCATCTCAAGCGGCATGTCCACCATGGCCGGAGCTTCAGCTATGGGCGGCTACGGCGGTTATGGCGGATATAATATGGCTTCTCCCATGATGATGGGCAGCGCCCAGAATATCCTGGGAGGGCAGGTGGGCGGCGGCTACGGCACTTACGGTCTGGGCAATACCACGGGCTCATCGCTTTACGGCCAGAGCGGAATCATGAACTCCGGACTGATGGGTAACGCTTTGGGCGGAACTTTGGGCAGTTTCGGCCAGAACGGCTATATGCCGATGATTTACGGCAACTCATCCGCCTTGGGAACCCAAAGCATTTCAGGCGCCAACCCGACCTTTATGAATACTTCCGCCAACGGCCAGCCGGTGTATAATTTCTTAGGAACCGGCTCGCAGCAAGTGGTTAACTCCGGTAATTCGGCCCAGTCCACCGCTTCCACCAGTTCAACCGGTTCCACCCAAGCCGCCAACCCCAGCAGCCTGGCCCAGAAAGAAGACGGAACCATTGAATACATCACCAAGGGAGGCTGGAAGGTAAGCACCAAGGACAACAAGGTTACCATGACTTCCCCCGACGGAAAAACCACCTCAACCATCGAGGATAATAAATTAACCGACTCGAGCGGCAAAACCACCACTCTGAGCGGCGATAAATCAACCTTCAAGCTGCCCGACGGCACCACCATCAGCCTGGGCAACGACAGTTCGAGCGGAAAATTGAAAACCACCTCGATTGTAGACAACGGAAAAGAAGTAGATATCAATAACGCCGACAATACTTTCGCCACCAAGAAGGCCGACAGCAACGCCCAGCAAAATCTGGGCAACGTTTACGAAACCAAAGACGACGGCAAAACCTGGGCTCTTTCTTCCAGCAGTTCCAGCAGCAATAGCAGCTCTACCGGCAGCAGCGACAGCTCCGGCAGTTCGAGCGGCACCGGCTCGACCGGAAGTTCCGGCAGCAGCAGCGACTCTACCGGCACAGCAGCAGCCGGGGCAGGAACCGCGGCAGCCGCCAGCTCGGGCAGCGGGGACACTTCAAGCAGCGGAACCTCGGCCGGATCGGACAGCAGCGACGTGGCCACCGATTCCGCCGATGACAGCACTACCAGCAATAGTGTTGACGATTCCAGCCTGAGCCAGAAAAAGGACGGAACCATCAATTACAAGACCAGCGACGGGTGGTCGGTCAAGAGCAAAGGCGACAAGGTTACCATAACCTCTCCCGAAGGCAAGACCACAACTGTTGACGGGAACAAGGTTACCGATTCCGAGGGAAAAACCTCTAAATTGGACAGCAAAAATTCCACCATTAAAATGTCGGACGGAAAATCGGTAAAAATTAAAACCGGCAAAAACGGGAAAGTGAAGACCACTACCATCAAGGACGGAGACAAGAGAATCAATATCAACAACGCCAACAACACTTTCTCCACCGCCAAGCCTGCCGCTACCACCGCCGCGGCCGACAGCAAATAGGCCGGATTTACACCAAAGCCAAAAACCGGGGCCAGTTTTGACCCCGGTTTTTTTATGCGCTCAAGATTGGAGGGACGATTTTAGCCGCGGGACGTGGGGGCTGAAGATGGCCCGGGGTCGGCAGCCGGGGAAGGAATCTCCGGCTCGAGGTTGGGATTGCTTCCCAGGCCGGGGCCCGGGTTGAGTCCGGCCATTTTGCCCAATAAGCCGCCGACGGGATCCGGGTGTCCGACCGGAAGGGGGGCGGAGTGGGAGGGCGGCGCGGGCGACTGCTCCAGAGGCTTCAGAAGTTTTTCCTTATCCTGAAGATCGAAATTTTCCAGCAGGTTTTCCAGCAGCTCGCGCTGGTTGATGTTGGGGTCGCCCCGCAGGAGGTTGAAGAACATCATAAGCTGCTGGCGGTAAACTTCCTTCAAGGGAGTGGTGTTGCAGATGGGCACGAATTTATAATCCTGCGGCCCCAGGATTTCCTCCTGGCTCATGGTGATCAGCTTTTGGGTGAGCGGCTCGAGCCATTTTTCGTTTTCCAGGTACTTGCGGTTAAGTTTGAGCATCATTTCGGTGACCCCTTCGATCATCCGGCCCGCCGAGTAAATCTGCAGGCCGATCCGGGTGGCCCCGGCTTTGAAGCGGGTCATCACCCCGGTGGCGGTTTCGGCTCCCGAGGGGATTTCGCCCCGCAGGATGTCGGTGACTCCCATGGCCCGGTCGATGTCCAGGTAGGCCCGGTTTTCCTCCTGGAAGCTGTTCGCGGCGGTATTGGGGGGCAGCATGGGCTGGACGTCCTCGCCCGGATTGAGATGAATCAAGCCGTCGGGAGTCCAGACCAGCTCTTCCTCGTCGATATTGTCCCCGATGATTTTCCACTGCGGGCGCAGCAGTTTCAAGGCCAGGTCGAGCCGGAGATTTCGCTGGTTGTTGATTTCCTTTTGGAGATCCAGGGAGGGGGCGATCAGCCCTTCGCCGACCGGCTCGTGGGGGAAGGGGTTGCAAGTGTAGTTGATAAAGGGATAAAAATTGAAAGGATTTTGGGCGTTGCGGAGCACCAGGTCTCCGCCCGCGATGGTGATGATCCGGTCCCCGATCCAGCATTCCAGGACTTCGATGCTTTTTAAACGCTTGCTCTCGGCGTTCTTGGGCTCGGAATTTTCTCCCACCACCAGCTCTTTGCGGCTTCTGGCCCCGGAGGAAAGTTTTTGCAGGCTTTCGGGATCAGCCTGGTAAACCCCCTGCTCCACCATTTTTTCCAGTTGCTCCAGAGTTTTGACGTTGCGCTGGATGACCCAGCCCGCTTTTTGCAAGTCCCACTCGCAGGAGGGGTCGAAATAAAATTCCCAGATATCCAGGGGAACCAGCTTGGGGGCGTTTTGCTCCCAGAGGATTTTGGCCGGGGAGAATCCGTAAATCAGGGCCGTCATGAAGGTGGAATAAAAGCTCCAGAAGGCTCCCATCTTTTCGAACTGGGAGTTGATCAGCTTTTCCACCCTGCGGCAGTTTTCCGCGTCGGACTTGGGGGTGGGAACGAAAGAGACCAGGCTGCGGGAGGAAAAGACCGCGTCCATCAGCCGGGAAAGAACGGTCTGGACATTGGCGAAGCTGTAAGGGATGAAAAGGTTGGTGTAGAGGGGGTAGCCTGGGTCGGTCTTGCGCTTGAAGGCCTTGTAACATTGCTTCATGGTCTTTTCGTAATTGTTCTGCCAGTAGCTCTTGGAGTAGCGGAATAGCTCCAGGGCTTCTTCCTTGAGTTTTTGGGCGTTTGGATCCATAAGTTTTACACCTCCATCAGAAAATAAAAAAACCGCATAAGCTGCGGTTGGGGGAAAAAGCCGCTTAATTACGGCTCCTAATTCTATCATAGCAGGGTTGTCAAGCGGGGATTGTCGTTAAGACCGAAATTGATTATAATAAAAAAAGTTGGGATTTTAATCGTGGTTGGGGGGATTTGGCATGAAAGAACGGATTAAGAAAAACCGGCCTGCAAGCGGATTTACCTTGATTGAATTAATGATCGTGATCGCCATTATCGTAATTCTGGCCACCATCGTCATGCCGAAAATGCGGGGCGCTCACGACAGCGGAAGATTGGCGGCCTGCAAGATGAATTTGAAGAGCATCGGGGTGGCCATGGAGATGTACTGCCAGGACAATAACAATAACTACGCCCCCCCCGCCCAGATGGGAGGCTGGCTGAGAATCAGCCAGGCGGACGGGAATTATTTGATGACCACCGGTTACATCAAGAACGATCCGATTTGCCGGCATATCGGATACGCCTCATACTATATCAATACCGCCAATTTATACTATGACCGCCCCTGGGCTTACTGCGCTACGGAATACACCGTGGGCCTTCCTCACCGCAGGTCCAGCGGGGCTACCCTGCAGCAGGACCGGCCGGTTTACATTCCGGGATTCGGAATCAAGGAGCGTTATGACGGCGCGGCTCCGCCGTACTGGTATGATAGGTAATCCGGCCCGGCAGATTTTAACCGCATAAGGGGGAAAAATGGCGAAATCCAGATTTTATCTAATGATTTTAATGATAGGACTGCTGTTGTTATTCGGCGGCTGTCAGCTTTTTAGACGCCAAGGCCCCCCGAAAAACCGGATCCCCCAAAGTTTTACCTATATGGGAGACGCCTCCACCCATCAGTTTCACCGCCAGGGCTGCCGAATGCTGAAGGATTGCAAGGTCAGGATTTATTACCGGGATATTGCCGCGCCCTTGAAGGCGGGATACACTCCCTGTCCGGTTTGCAAACCTTGACCGGACGGCAACCAAGAACTTAGGCTATTTGAGCGGCAGCGGGTGGCTGTGGAGATACCAGGGGAAGAAGGGCAGGGCCACCAGCAGGCAGACCAGGGTGGACAGAATCACCCCGTAAAGCCAGGGCCAGAAGGTTTGGCCCCAATTGAGTTTGAGGCTTAATTTCAAGTACAGGTAGCAGCCGGCCAGGAACAGCGCCGAACCGCCCAGCCACAGGTGCATGCGCTTGTAAACCAGGTTGTAGTAAGGGTGCATGGCTTCCTGGAGGGAGCCGTGATAAAAGGGGAAGCCGATTTTGATTAAAACCGCCAGTTTGACGGCTAAGGCGATCAATAACAAGAGAAAGGCTTGTAGGAAGCCTTTTTTCAGGGGATAATCGGCGTATCCCGCTTTTTTCATGCCCCAGGTGACGCCGTAAGCGCAGCAGACCAGCCAGAGCAGGGAGTAAAAGAAATAAGCCAGGGGAAGAAAATGATCCCAGTCCAATAATGAATCTACCATGTTGACCCCTCCTTTAGCAAAATCCAAAATTATTTCCCGAAAAGCTTATTTAGAGATGCTCCGGGGTTTTTCCTCCCCCGGGGGCTGGAAGGCCGGAGGAAAGAAAAAAAGGTTTGCCCGAAACTTTGAGCTGGTAGTATAATATTTAATAAAATTACCTTTGAGGAGAAGCCGTGCCTGAAACTATAGAACCCGCTGCAACTAAGACCCCTATTCCCCGCAACATCCGGCTGCTGGGCTGGGTCAGCCTGTTGAACGACATCGCCTCGGAGATGATTTTGCCTCTCCTGCCCCTCTTTCTGGTGCAGAACCTGGGGGTGAGCCGGACTTTTCTGGGGGTGATCGAAGGGGTTTCCGAAAGCGCGGCCAGTTTTTTGAAATTATTTTCCGGCTGGGTGTCCGACCAGGTCAAGAAAAGAAAGCCCCTGCTTTATATCGGCTACGGGGTATCGACCTTTTTAAAGCCCCTCTTCGCCCTGGTTACCAACGGCTGGCAGGCCATGGCTATCCGCTGGGGAGACCGGGCGGCCAAAGGCATCCGCACTACCCCGCGGGATGTGCTGGTGGCTGAGTCGGCTACTCCGGAAACCCGGGGCGCGGCTTTCGGTTTTCACCGCTCGATGGATACCATCGGGGCGGTGATCGGCCCCCTTTTGGGCTTCGCCTTGCTGAGTCTGTTCGCCGGGAACTACCGGATGGTGTTTTGGGCGGCCCTGCTGCCGGGAGTGGTGTCCCTCTGGATGATCCGCGGGGTGAAGGAAACCGGGGAAAAATCGTCCAACGCCGCGAAGCCCGAGCCTTTTAAGCTGAATTTTCCCGCTTTAAGTGCGGATTTTAAAAGGTTTCTCCTGGTACTGGGAATTTTTTCCCTGGGCAACTCGTCCCTGGCTTTTCTGGTGCTGCGGGCCAACCAGCTGGGCATTAAGCCGGAATTCATCCCTCTGTTGTGGATGGTTTCCAACCTGGTTTACGCGCTTAGCGCCCAGGCCTTCGGAGCTTTTTCCGACCGGGCGGGCAGAAAAGTCACTCTGGCTTTGGGTTTCGGCTTGTTCGGCTTGTGCTACCTGATGATGACCCAAAACCTGGCCCCGATCTGGATTTGGGCGGCTTTCGGGGTTTACGGCCTCTATAACGGCATTACCGACGGGGTGGGCCGGGCTTTTTCGGTGGATTTGATTGACAAAGAGCACCGGGGCTCCGGGCTGGGAGCGTATCACCTGGTGGTGGGGATTTTTATCCTCCCCGCTTCCATCATCGCCGGGAGGCTGTGGGACAAGGTTTCCCCTCAGGCCCCCTTTTACCTGGGCGCGGGACTGGCTTTTTTGGCCGCCCTGCTCCTCCTGGTACTGGTAAGGGAAAAAGGAAAAATTAATGTGAAAGCGTAAATAAAAGGTATCGAATTTATCAGTAAAGGGGGGTAGGATCTTGAAGAAATTACTGTTTTTCGGCTGGGTGATTTTAACTTTGCTGGGGCTGCTGGCCTCTCCGCTGCAGGCGTTGAGTTTTCAAAAGTCGACCGGCGAGCATTTAAACCTTTACTATACCGAGGACGACAAACCCAACATCCCCGACGTGATGAACATGCTGCGGGATTACTACGGCAGCATTACTCAGGATCTGCAGATGAACACCCTGCCCGCCATTAACGTTTATCTTTACCCCGATTGGGAGAGTTTTCACCAGGACTACCCGCAGGGCGATAAAAATACCCTGGCCTGGGGAATAAACTCCAACAGTTTCGCCATGGTTTCCCCGGAGGGCGACACTACCAACGGGCAGTGGAATTATATCGACCGGATGCGGGCCGGGGTTCATGAACTTTGCCACTGTCTGATGCAGAATATTTCGGATTTTCGCCCCTCGACCTGCTTCTGGCTTTACGAAGCCATGGCCATGTATGAGTCGGATCAATTGCGAGATCCCAAGGGGTTTATCTATTTAAAAAAGGGCGATTACCCCCATTTCACCGCCATGACCTCCGAGAGCGAGGAGAATACCAAGGTGGTGGACGAAAACGGCTATACTATAATTGAGTATATTTACGGAATTTACACCCGGGACGGCCTTTTAAAGCTGATCAAGTACAACGGCAACGTGCAGAGCGGGCTGGGGGTAAGCCCGGAGAAATTGGAAAAAGACTGGTACGGCTATGTTAAGGAAAAATACATTCAGTACGCCCCCTATCAGGACGACGAACTGCCTTCAGTGATTAAGTAGAGGGGTAAAGGCAAAAAGGCCTTTTGGTCTTGGCTGCGCCTGCCCTCCGGTTGGTTCAGGCCGAGGCCTTGACAGGCGTGGTATGGTAGAATTAGGAGCCGCAAGGGCGGCGTGAATTGATGAAAAGCCCGTTTTTCGGGCTTTTTTTATTTCCCTCAACTGAGGTTTTACAGAAAAGAGGTGATAAGATGTTGGATCAGATTTTGCCCGTAATCGTCAAGGAAAGCCCGCTCTTATTCCTGGTGGTTTATGTGCTGGCCACCACCAACCGCAAGCTGGATATGCTGGTGAAGCTGGAGATGTATAAATTGGGAGAACGGGGCGAACTGGCCAAAGCCAGAGAATTTGTTAAAAACGGCAACGAAATTTAAGGAGGCAAAATGAGTTTTAGTCTCAAGGAAAAAGAAACCTTGCTGCGCTTTTCGGCCCTGATTGACCAGCTCTTGCGTCGCCCCAGCCGGACCCTGGCCCGCAGCCAGTATTGGGACGAATATTGCGATTTGTCCCCGGCTAAGAAAGCCAACATTCCGGCTTTTTTTTCGGTTCCGGGCAACGTGGATATCCTGTTTTCGATCTTGATGTCGATGGTGAAACGGATCGCCCGGGGGGAGGCCAAGGATTTAAAGACCCTGGGTATTTGGGGGGCTTTTTTGAAGAAAGCCCCGGGGGAGGAATGAAAAAAATGAATAAGCCGGGGTTTTGAATCCCGGCTTAAATCATAACTCCTTTAAGGCCCTAACAAAAAGGAGAGTTGGACATTTGGCAGTCCCCTTTGTTCTTATTTTCCCCCCAAAAGCCGAAATTGTCCATAGGTCGAAATCCCCATTCCGGGGGTTTGAGGAAGGAAAACGGCGAGCTTGAGCCGGAAAATATTTTTATTTTTTTTTGCGACTGGGGGGGCTTGGATTTAAGTCCCTATATAGGCCCGGAATATAAACCGGGCTTATTTTTTGGCAAGGAGGCGCTTAAACGAGACCGATGAAAACTGAAAAAATTACCCTGCACTGGACGGCGGGCCGCTACCTGCCCAATGCCCGGGAAAAAAATGATTATCACCTGTTGATTTTAAAGGACGGGGAGATGCTGAAAACCCATAATTTCGACTTGCGCCTGGAGCATTGCTGGCAGGACAATACCGGAAACCTGGGTCTGGCGGTTTGCGGAATGCTGGGGGCCCGCCCCGGGGATTTCGGGGCTTATCCTTTCACGCCCCGGCAGTTAAGCGGTTTGATCGAGGCCGCGGCCATGCTGTGCGCTTTAAAGAATATCCCGGTGGAGGCCGTTCAAACTCATGCCGAAAGAGCGGTAAAAAAAGGCTACTTTGGAGAGCGCTGGGATTTTGCGATTCTGGCCCCCCAGGCTAAAACCACCCCCGGGGAAGCTTTGAAGACCGGGAATTTTCTGCGGGGGAAAATCACCGGGAAATTAAGCGCGATAAAAGCCGCCGGGCTATATCGCAACCGGTTTTACCCGGTGTTGATCAAGAATTTTAAGGAGGAGCAAGCATGAGCGGTAACATTGAAACTTTGGGCCTGGAAAGTGATTCGGGAGCGGTAAGCCGCTGTCCCAAATGCGGGCGGCAGGCTTTCCCCGAAGGGAGTTTGGTGAGTACTCCGGTTTTTAAGTTTAAAACTTTGGTGAAAGTGTTTTGCTTTAAACTGCCGGTGAGCTTGAATTTTCGGGTCGAGTATGATCCGGGATGCGGTTACCTGGCGGTGAAAGGGGGAGAGTGATGTTTAGCGAGATGAATTGCGATTTTACCGTGAATTTGCCCACCGGCATGCCGGAAATTCCCCCGGATCCTTATGACGACTGGAATTATATTGATCTCGAAGAAGCCTAGAAGCGGCTGATTTTTTCCGAAAGGAGTTTTATGATGAACCATTCTTACGCTCAGTATGATTTTAAAACCCGGGTTTCCGGGGATGCCTGGACTCTCCCGGTGTATTTCAATTGGAATTTAGCCGGGTGGACGATTTCTAAATTAATTTTAAAAAAGCATTTGCAGGATCCGGACTCCGCTAAAGCTGCGGAAATTCCATTTACGGTGGTGGCTTTGAGTCCCACCGGCCACTTGAATTTTACTTTTTCCTCGGCCCAAACCGCCGGGTTTGAGGGGTATTATTACGGCAAGCTTACCGCTACCGACTCTGAGGGAAAAAAACGGACTTTACTGATCGGCACATTTCAATGGGAGAAGAGGTGAACAAATATGGCGGAAATTAATTTAAATATTATGGAGGAATCCCTCCAACTGGATTTGAACGAGGAAGTGATCAATGTCAGCATGGGGCAAAGAGGCGAGCAGGGGCCTAAAGGCGAACCGGGTGCTCAGGGAGAAACTGGATCCCAAGGCCCTGCCGGAACTGACGGGGAAAGCGCTTTTATTTATATCGCCTACGCTTCGGATGATCAGGGTGGAGATTTTACTCTCACCTTCGACCCGGATTTGGATTATATTGCGATCCTCACGACTGATGCCGAAATTGCCGTTCCTCTGGCTTCGGATTTTGCCGGGCTTTGGAAATATTACGGCGGGGGTTTTGGCGATGTTACGGGCCCGCTGGCCAATTCGGATAATTATGTGCCGCAATGGAACGGAGCGGATAGCAAGACGCTTAAAAACGGCCTGGCAGTTGGAAGCGCTGCTAATAACCTGGTTCAGCTTGATGGTTCGGCTAAGCTACCGGCGGTGGATGGTTCGCAGTTGACCAATTTGCCGAATTCCGGCCCCGGAGGCGGTGACGGGGAAATGCAGTTTAATGACGGCGGGGAGCTGGCCGGAGCGGCAAATGTTATTTATGACAAGGTTAACTGCCGGATTGGAGTGGGCTCTTTTCCCTCGGTCTATGATGAATATACCAAATTGATGCTGCACATGGAGGGAAGTGGCAATTCTTTTATGGATAGCGCCTTGGGGAAGACCATAACGACGCATGGGGATGTTACTCAGTCCAGCTCTCAGTATAAGTTTGGGAGTAAGAGCGGATTTTTTGATGGGGCGGGAGATTATGTTCAAATGACCTATGATGCCGATTTTGATTTTTCTACTTCAGCGTTTACTATAGATTTTTGGGTATATCCCACTTCTAACGCTAGGCAGGGAATATTTGCTTTTCATACCGATTCCCACTTTGGATTAATGTTCTCTCGCGATGGCAACGGCGAATTGAACTTATTCGCTTCTAGCAACGGTTTCGCGTGGGATTTGAGCGGAAATGACGGATGGGGCGGAACTGCTCAATTATCTTTAAATGAGTGGAACCATGTGGCTGTTATAAGAAATGGAAGCAACTGGCGGGTCTATGTCAATGGAGCCGTTAAAATTGAAGCCACGAATTCTGCTAATCTCAATAATAGAAATGAAACCTTCGATATCGGAAGATGGGGAAACACTCCTTCCGATGTTACTTATTTCGCTGGATATATCGATGAATTCAGAATTTCTAAAGGAATCGCTCGCTGGATCTCTGATTTTACTCCGCCCGCTAGCGCCTATACTCCCGATTCGGTATCGATTGATGAGGCTTTGCAAGTTGGGGATGTTTCCGCCGATTCTACCCCGGCGATTAAACTGGAGAATGATGCGGTTGGAATCAGGTTGGTCGTAGATGGGGCTGATGGTGATAAAATCAAGCTCCAGGAAACTACCGACAGCAACGCCGCTATTCTGGAAGTCGAGCCCGGAACCCAGGTGGTTACTTTCGGGGCTATGCCGGTTACTCCCGGCTCCGCTCCTGCTAATAATTATGAGATAGCCAACAAAAAATATGTGGACGACCAGGCCGGGGGGGTTCAAACCGAACTGGATTCCCGCCTGCACGATCCGGTGAATTCCGACCCCAACGGCAGTTTATCGGGAAGCGCCGGGCAGTTGGTGGTATGGATGGATTCCGGGACTCCCAAATTTCGGGTTTGCACCGGCGGAACTGCCTGGACCGCGTTTTAGTCAGTTCTGTAATATTTTTCTTTAAGGAGGTGGGTTATGGGGGAATTGCTTATCGCTGCGCCGGCCGCCCTTACGGCGGACGGTTTGTTTTTCCGGGGGATTTTGGATCTGGCTTCCCTGCTGGTTTTTTCCGCTATCCTGGCCATGTATTTTTTGGGCTACTCCCACGGGGCGAAAGACCGGGAGGTGGCTGAGGGGGGCGGGGCGGATTTTTGATTTTTAAGGTGATTTATATTTACTTTATGACATATCTTTGATATAGTCTAGAAATGGAGTGAAGCTTGAGCAGTTGAGAATCAAGAAGAAGCTCCTGGACTTGAAGCGGCTTAAGTCCGGGTGCGGTAAGACCCGGAGTAAAAAAGACAACCATCCGGGATGGGGTAAGAGCAAAGCCCCCTGGAAACCGCCCGTAAGCTCAGCCCCAGCGTCCATGATAAAAAGGTTGAAAAAGCTGTTTGCGGATTTAAAGGTTATAAAGACTAAATTTAGAATCAATTCCATTTACCCAAGCGTCGATGCTCCTTCGGCCCCGGCTTGGACTAATGACAATAATCAATATAGCTCCTCCAATAGGAATGCTAATAATGTTTTAAGCGGACAAAGCCCGAGAGAATATCAAATCTTGCGAAACAATATAATGCCTATCCTGTTAAGGGCCGGAGGTTTGAAAGAAGCAAAAATATTGCAAGAGAAATTGAACAAAGGCCAAATCATTATTAACCCCGGACTTGATTATCAAACGCCTGGTTATACTTCAATTTATCCTTGGGATAAAGAGATTAACTTAATGCCTTTTGCTGATATATATTCCAGTAACGATAATACGATGAATACGCTGCTGGCCGGTACGATTTGTCATGAAATTAATCATAGCAATACCGGACTGCCAAATCGAGCTTTTGCCGTTGTCGGCAATCTCGCTCATGGGGCAGCTGAGCTAATAGGGAAAGATAAAGATGCTAAATTGACCAGAACCGGCCATCATCCGGCAGAGGCGGATGCTTATGCGGATAGTTACTTGTTTTACTATGACCTGATGAACTCGTATCCCAAAGGAGACCCCGGAAGAGATGCTGCGCAAACTCTGCTTTCCGATGTTAAAAAGTCTGCCGGTAATTATGGAGTATTTTTAGCCAATTATCCCAAGATTCAAAATCGATTATTAAAATGAATTATCGAAAAATAGCTAATTAGGGAGAGAAGAATGAAAATTCAGCTTAAAGGGTGGGGTAAGAACCTACTGCTGGTTTTGCTGGGAGTGGTTTTGGGCTACTTGCTGCTTTTGGGGCCGCTCTTCTGGCTTTCCATGCGGCTGCCCCAAAATGATCAGCAGGCTTACCAGGCGGGATTTTGCCGGGAACGCTTGCAAAAGACGATTTACCCGGCCCTGATGAATTACCTGAAAATCCATAACCGGCAATTTCCCAAAGGGTGGAGAAATCAAGAGGCGTTTCAAAAAGATTTGGCTTCCCAACTGGCATCTTCCCTGGATTTACAGTGCCCTTTTCAGGCCATGACCGCCTGCCGGGCTTACCGGTTTAATTTTGGCTTAGCCGGGGAGCGGCTGGAGGATTTGCGTAACCCGGAAAAGTTTTTCACCGACCGGGTCTGGCTGGTAAAAGATTGGAGGAGCGGTCACAACAACTTGCTGCTGATGCTGGACGGGAGCGTGAAAAGTTCTCCCCGGCGCTGGTGCGACCTGGATCCCTGGCCCCTCTGCCGGCGGGCTGGGGGGCGTTAGGCGACTTAATGCCGGGTGTATTAAAATTCGGGGTTCTGATTTTTTTTAATCAGGCGGGGAGGGTTTCACGTGAAACAGGGGGAGTTAATAAAGTTTGATGTTTTTCGGCCAAGGCTGGGTTTTTAAAATCCGCCAGGTTTTATCGATGTATTGGTTGGTATATTTTTGTTCGATCAAGTGAAAAGCGCACGCTCCTTTTTCGGTGAGCCGATAGCCCCGGCCATGCGGCTCTATGAACCCCAGGGCTTGGGCGATAAATAGTTCCGGGCCGAACCTGGCTTTAAGCCCGGTGTTAAAGAGCAGGCGGAAGTTTTCCTCATCTATGTTCAGGTTGTAGGCGCTCCAGAACAGCCAGTATAAGGCTCTGGTTCGGGGGGTGAATTTCAAGGCCAAGGCTCCGGGAACTTGCCCCGCATCAATCATTCTAAGATATTCCGGCAGCGAGAAAGTGTTGATTTTGAAAATATCGCTCAGTAAGGTGGTGGCGCTGGGGCCGAAACCGATAAAGTTATCCCTGGTGACGGAGGAATATTTGGGGGTGTCTTGTTTGGCGAAAGTCCAGATCGAGGTTCTTTCGAAACCCAGCTCCCGGCTGAGCCGGATCAGCTGTTCCAGCATTCCTTTCTTTTTAGCTCGGTCTAAGGGCTTGATTGGGTTTTTGGCGTAGGAAAATTCGATAAAAGGATAGGTGGATACCTGGGTGGCTCCATTCTCAACCGCTTGCCGGAAATCAGCCAGCAGGCCCGCTGCGGTCTGGCCTGCGTAGCCGAAGATCAAATCCACATCGACGGCTTTAAATCCGGCGGCTTTAACTAATTGCAATTTTGCCGCTGAGTCGAGGATCGGCCTGCCCAGAGCTTGCGTAGAGGCGGGAGAGAAGGATTGAACCCCCACGCTGACCAGGTTGAACCCAATGGTTTTAAGCTGCTGCAAGGTTTCGGAGCTGATATCCCGGGGGTGGAGCTCGAGGCCCATATTCCCGGTGATTTCAAAGCGGGATTTTAATTGCTCAACGATCCCCGGCAGGTATTCGAGCAATAAAGCCGGAGAACCGCCCCCAAAATAGACGGTGCCGACTTTGGGCCTGACCCCGGGGCTGGAAGCCGAGACTAAAGCTATTTCTTTTAACAGGGCTTGGGCGAACCGTGCGGCCGGTTCGGGAGCGTATAAATCTTTATGATAAGGGCAAAAGGAGCAAAATGAGGCGCAGAACGGGATATGCACATAGATCCCTAAATTTTCCACTTGAAGATCCAGCTCGCCCGGCTCCCACCGGTTAAAGGTAAACGGAGCCAAAGTATGGGCCAGAGCCAGGCGCAGGAAGTGTGTAATCATGGGGGCTAGTAGTATTTCGAAAATTTCGCCCCGAATCCTGCAAGGGGGGGCGTTAAAAGCGGATTGAATTTGAGCCCTCTTAGATAGTTGCTTTTTCGAGGTCTGAATGTAAGGCATCTATTGGGAGCCACGCCCCAAAGGGGCAGGCAAAAGTGGCGACCGCCACCATTCCACATGAGTGGCGTTAGGCGGCTGAATGCCGGGTGTATTAAAATCCGGGGTTCTGATTTTTTTTGATCACGCTGAGGGGCGGTTTTAAGTGAAACAGGTATAGGGCATCTTGTTTTTTTAACACCGCGGTCTTGAGTGATTCAAAAAAAGACGACGGTAAATTCAAACTACTGTTGTTACTCAGTTAATTATTTATAGAAGGTATTTTTTTTGAAAAATATTAAAAGAGGTTACTGGTTGGAGGCCTTTGATTATGGCCAATGGTTTTGGGGAATGGAGTAAGCTTTTATTAAGAAGTGAAAATGGCCGGCTAGTTTTATAGGAGGGGAGATATGGAGAGAAAAAAGGGATTCACTCTGGTTGAAGTAATAATTGTTGTTGCGATTATTTCCATCTTAGCGTCTATTATCATTCCGAAGTTCTCCGCGTCAAGGACTAAAACTAAGCTCGTGGCCTGCAAGCGCAATTTACAAGCGATCGCCGTGGCAATGGAAATGTACGCCACGGAAAATAACGGGACATATTATCCAAGTACCGCTTATCCGGGCTTTTATGTTAACGATACCTGTTTTTTAAAAGTCGGCGGGGATATAAAACAAGCGCCTATGTGCCCCGCCACTCCATCATCAATAGGTTATAGTTATTGGATAGACACAAATTTATGGAAACCTTTCTATGTTTTTTGCGATCCGGTTTGGAACGATAATAACCCCACCCACCCGGGCCTCAATCCATGGTGTCCGCGTTGGCTGCCCGATAGAGGGGTAATTGAGACATATAACTAATTTAATGTAATTTGCTTCAGGTTATTAAAGATAAGTAACGCGGCAATTGATAGCCCGGCAGGTCATCCGCCCCGGTATCGGAGGACAAGCGGAAAACGCGGCCCCAGGCTTTTAAAATTAGCATTTCGGTTTTTTGTACACCCGGCATTCGGCTGCTTCCCGGTATAATGTAGAATGCACCCCCAAAGGGAGCGGGTAAAAGGCCGCTACCGTGGCCGTATCAACTCAAATAAAAATGTAACCGAAGAGATGGGTTGACAGCCCTGCTATGATAGAATTAGACGGCCCAAGCAGCCGTTATTTTATTTTAAAAGCCCGATTTTTTTCGGGCTTTTTTATTTTTCAAGGGAGGTGAATTTTATGAGCCATGCTCAAACCCTTCTGGCCGTGGAGAAAGGCCGGGAAATGCAGGAACTGCTGGAAAATCCCCTGATGCAAAAATTTCTCCAGGAAGCCGAGCTCCTGATGGAACGCCAGACCCGGGCCCTGATCAACCCTCTATCCAACGAGCCCGAGCAGGACGCCCGATTAGGTCAGATCATCCGGGCCCAGATCCGGGGGATGAAGGCGGTGACCGCGTTGCCGCAATCCCTGATCAAGCAGGGCGAAGCCGCCCGGCTGAAACTCAACCAAAGAAAAACTGAGGAGGCATAAATCAATGAGTCAAGAGTTCAATAAAGAAAACCCGGTTCACCAGCCGAAAAACAGCTCCGAGCCTGAAGCTTACCAGCCCGAGCTGCCCCTGGCTTTCCCCCCGGAAACCCCCGGAGAGGAATTTTACCCGGAAGAAAAACCGGAAGAAACTCACTCCGAGGCGGAATTCTACCCCCAGCCCTGTCCGGAAGATATTTTAACGCCGGTCCCTCCCGGTTCGGAATCCTCGGACTATCGCGATCTACCACCGCTCTCCCCTGAAAACCGGGAATTTCACGCCCAGGCCGCCGATTTCGCAGGAGATCTGCTGCAAGGCATGGAGCAAGCCCTCTCAACCGGCGATATCCCCGGTTTCGAGCGGCTGGATCAGCTGGCCGGGGAGCTGGAAAACCGGGTGCTGGAACATGAAATCCAGCGCCTGGCAGGGCGTTTAAACCCTGAAGAACAGTTCCACCGGGAGATGGCGCAAATGGCCCGGCAATACGGGGAAGATTTCCCCCGCCTGCTGCCCCAAGCCCTGGAAATGCTGAGTTCCCCCCAGGCCTCGGGTAACCCCCTGGCCCTGGCTTTCGAGCTGGCGGCTCACCGCAGCCGTCCCGAGCCGCCCCTTTACCTGGAGGGCAGTTCCAACTTCAAGATCCAGCCCCTTTCTCCCGATGAGGAATGGTTTTTAAAAGTCCAGTCCTCGGGCGGGGGAGGCAGAATTTTAAGCTAGGGGGGCCGGATGAAACAGTTCAAACCCCGCAAGGGTTCTAAATCCCGATTATCTTTTCGGCCCCGACCCTTATTTAAGCTTCACTGCCGGAATTATTTTTATAATGGTCGGGGTGAGCCACCGTAGGCTTATTGCCGATCTGCATCACAAAATCGATGGTGGGCGAAACATCCTGGCCGGGATTTTGCCTGCGCAATAAACCGACGATATTGAGGGCCACCAGTTCGGCGTATTCGGCCCGCACCGGCAGCTTGTCGTTATAAAGAGCCGAGAGATACTGGGCCCGGTCTTTCTCCCGGCGGGGGGGAAAGATCTGCGGCACCACCGCTTTAGCCTCTTCTTCTCCCAGCCATTTAAAGCACAGGGTGATGAATCCCCGGCATAAAGCCTGGGACTGCTCCGGGGTAAAGAGCGCGGTTCTCTCATATTCCTGTTCCTGGCCCTCCCAGCGGGTAAGATCCATCTTGCGGTGTTTTTCCTCAGGGGAAGATTTTTTCGGGTTGGGATTATGCGCCTGCTCCTTAAAATAAGTTTCCTGGGCTTCTTCTTCCATTTTAAGCAGCTGCAGGAACAAGGGCAGGTTGGCCGCCGCTGGTTGGTTTTGCCTGACGCGCGGATCGTGGGCCGGATGGGATCTAATCGGCAGCTTGTTCTGCCTTTCCGCGACCCGGCGGGCCTGATCGTGCTGCCGGGCCTGGAGGGCCAGCCGGGAAAAATGCACTTTTTCCGAGCCGTCCCGGTTGAGCATGGCCGCCCGGGCCGAAGCAAAAGGGCTCAAATGCATGGTTTCGGGGGAAAAATTCAGGGATTGCACATCCAGATAAAAAGCCCCCAGTTGAATCGAATCGACTTTCATCCCCATAATTTATTCCCTCCTGCAAAGATAAAGCGGTATTTAAAGTATTATACCGATTTATCACTCCGGAGTTATTAACAAATTGTTAACAATTTTCAGCTTTTCTGTTTTCCGGTCAACGCCCCGGCCTGCATCACATAGTCGATGGTGGCGGTAATATCCTCTCCGGGATTGTTTTTCCTCAGCAAAGCCACGATATTGAGCGCCACCAGTTCGGCGTATTCCGGGTTAACCGGGGCGGCTTCGTCGTAAAGCGCTTCCAGGTATTGAGCGCGGTCTTTATCCCGGTCTTCGGGGAAAATCTGCGGCAGCAGAACTCGGGCTTCTTCTTCCCCCAGCCATTTCACGCTCAGGGTGAAAAAACCCCGGCATAAAGCCTTGGATTGCTCCGGGGTAAAGAGCGCGGTCTGTTCATACTCCTGCTGGGAACCCTCCCAGGGGGTAAGTTCTTCGCGGTGATAATCTTCTTCCAGGGCCTGGCGCAGGCTGTCCGATTCCCTTTTCACCTGGCGGCTCTGGGCTTCCTTTTCCATCACCATCAACTGGGCGAACAAGGGGATGTCGAAGACCTGGTCGGGTTGCAGCAGGTTGGGGTCGTCGGCGGATTTATAGACGTCCGAAGCCCCCTTGCTTTCTTTTTCTTCCATCTGCACCCGATCTTGCCGCTGGGTCTGGCGGACGTGGCCGGTAAGATTGACCTGTTCGTTCTGCGACTTGGCGGTTTCCAGCCCTTGTTCCGCAGCCATGGGGTTGACCACGGCGCTTTCCATGGCCGGTTTGGCGGCCTTGGTTTCCTTGATGGCGCCGAATAATTTTATGGGGTCGATTTGCATCCCGATCTCCTTTTTTTTAACCGTTTGAATTGCTAGTGATCGCGTAAACCGCCGCTAGAGTCCCAGCGCGGAAGCCAGTCCGGCACTCCCATTTCGTTATGCCCGCCTACCGTAGGGCTGCAATAAATATAATAAGCAGTATAAGGGCTGGCCGAGGAATAACCGTAAGACCAGTTCCCGGTAGGGCTGGACGGACAGCGGGGATTGGTTTTTATGTAACCCAAAGTCACCAGACGATGGGTAGCCAGAAACTGGATCGGGCCTCCGCCGACGCCCGCATCGGGCGGGTAATAGCCTTGATTGTCATTGGCATACATTTCAAAGGCCAGGGCGGTGTGTCTCATAATATTTTTACAGGCCGTCAGCCGGTTGCGGGCCGTGGCTCCGGAAAACTTGGGTATAATAATGGAAGCCAGAATCGCAATAATCGCCACCACGATAATGATTTCCACCATGGTGAAACCTGAGTTTTTCCACATAGATTCCCCCTAGATTGAATAAAAAAATACAATTTTATTATATCACATGAAATATAGCGGAGCAAACCAGCTTTTTTCAGCTCAACAAATAATCCACGGCCTTACCCCACGCCCGCTCTGCTGAATGGCAACACTCAAACGGCTGGGCTATCCCCAACCCGGTTAATTATCACTCCGCCCTTATCGCACGATTATTCCGCAGGCATCTTGCATAAAATTATAAAAACAATGACAAACTATATAATCCAGACATTATTTATCATCTTTGGGAGCAGAATTTTCTCTGCGTTTGAGCCAGGGCGAAACCGGAAGTGCCGCCAATCACAAACATCGGCGTTATAATTCCTCCGCTGCCGCCAAAACCTAGTGTAACAGCGGCTGCGATTATCTTCCACCAGGTGGTAGACAACGGAACCTGACCACCATTGAATACACTCGAGAGTAATTGGGTACCCAGCCCGGAACTTTACGGCGATATGCTGAAAATGCCGATAAGCAATACCCCTCCTAATAATCCCGATAATTCCGGACTTAGTTTAGTTTTGCACCTGAGCGTCTCTCCTAAATTCAGCATTTGAATCAGCAAAATAGCAACCAGTCCGAAGAACAACCCGGCTACCAAGGCGAGCAACACGCTTTGCGCATGTGATTTGGTGAAAATTTCGGAGGCAACCATCCTAGGCGAGATGCTGTGTCCGGTTCGACAAAATAAATGGGCCACTACACCGGTCAAAAACTTTTTACATCTTTTCCAGTAACCGATGCAGGTCAACCAAATGAGCGTCATACTCAATTTGTTCGGTAATCATATGTTAAAAAATAAAACTCATAAAAAAATAATAGTAAACACCGATAATTTGCATATTATATCAAATCTTATCAAAAAAGCAACCTCTCTTGCAAAACCAGTCTGCTGAACAATTTCCCGATAAAGCCGTAAGTTTTACCTGCTTTTTAAGCCTCCGGCCGCATTGTACTGGGGGTATCCGGTGTTGCCGCATCCCGCCAGGGAATGGGGATTGCCGGCAGTTCTGCAGTAAACCGTGTAATTATTTGCCTGCCTTGCTGTATCCGTAAGCCGTGCTGGCCGCCGGACAGTTAGGAATAGAGTGAAAGATATTGATTGCGGCATTAATATTAGAGCATATAACACTAGTGTCCAATAAAGGTTTTAGAAGAGCAGTGTTTGTGCCAGATGTGGCTTGATTTTATGACCCTCAAAATCGCTGAGAGATAATAAATCGATTAGCTGGATTCTTTCAAAAAGAGTTGC